>Ga0268298_10000008_pt1 | contig 250308 bp, 224 predicted proteins | sample WWTPWeurt_MetaG_FD_194462 | JGI IMG/M metagenome (GOLD analysis project Ga0268298, IMG submission 194462) | Activated sludge microbial communities from WWTP in Nijmegen, Gelderland, Netherland - WWTP Weurt | ecosystem: Engineered > WWTP > Aerobic digester > Activated sludge | place... | reverse complement strand
GCGCTGTGCACCGGACAGTCGTGAATGGCGATCAGCTCGTCGCGACGCATGAGCCCGAAGCGCCAGCCCCGCATGGCGTCCCAGCGCGCGTTGAGCGTCACGCGATCGCGGTAACCGAAGCGCTGGTCGGGCGGCACGGAATGCGCCGGTTGCAGCCGGTCTGCCCAGGGCGCGAGCACCACGCCCAGGTAATGCTGCTTCTGCGCCAGACTTGCCTCGGGCGTCAGGGTGCGGTGCCGGCAACCGTGGCAGGCCGGCTCGCATCTGGCCGGAAGCGATTGGTGTAGGCTCACCTGCCCATGGTGCGACGGATCGGCCGTCGCGCACAGGCCTATGGCGACCATGACCCGGATCCCGGCATTCGAGGACGTGAAGGCGGCGGCCCGGCGCATCGCCGGTCAGGCTCGCCGCACGCCGCTGCTGGCCGACACGCCGCTCGATACGCTGACCGGCGGCCGCATCCTGCTCAAGCTCGAGACGCTGCAGCACACCGGCTCGTTCAAGTTCCGCGGCGCATGGAACCGCCTCGCGCAGCTCGACTCCGCACAGCGCGCCGCCGGTGTCGTCGCCTTCTCCTCCGGCAGCCACGCCCAGGGCGTCGCCGAAGCCGCCCGACGTCTCGGCATCCGCGCGACCATCGTCATGCCGGATGATGCGCCGCGCGTGAAGCTGCAGAACACCCGCGACCTGGGTGCCGAGGTAGTGGAATACGACAGGACGCATGAGAGCCGAGAGAAAATCGCCATGGCCATTGCCGAAGAGCGCCGGGCGACGCTCGTGCCCTCCTTCGACGATCCGGACATCGTCGCCGGGCAGGGCACGGTGGGGCTCGAGATCGTCGAGCAGGCGGCCGACCTCGGGCTCACGCTCGACGACGTCGTCGTCTGCTGCAGCGGCGGCGGGCTGACGGCCGGCATCGTACTCGCGCTCGGGCAGCTCGCGCCCCAGGCGCGCATCTGGACCGCGGAGCCCGAGTACTACGACGACCACCGCCGGTCGCTCGCCGCGGGACGGCGCCAGCGCAACGAACCCGGCGTGCCGGAATCGTTCTGCGATGCGCTGCTCGCGCCCATGCCCGGCGCGCTCACGTTCGCGATCAACCAGCCGCGGCTGGCGGGCGGTCTCGCCGTCTCCGACGCCGAAGTTCGGCGGGCGATCGCGTTCGCGGTGCGTCGGCTCAGACTCGTCGTCGAACCGGGTGGCGCCGTCGCGCTCGCCGCCATCGCAAGCGGCAAGCTCGACGTGCGCAACCGCACGGTGGCTGTGACCCTCTCCGGCGGCAACATCGACGACGTGCTGCTGACGGAGATCCTCGCAGGAACCTGACGGCCGTCGTCGCCGGCTTCCTGTTGGCGGCGCTCGCCTGCGCAAGGTCAGCGATTGCCCTCACCAGCGCCACCCGGATTGCCACCGCCACTGCGACGCTCGCGCGAGGCTTCACCGCCCTTGCGCCCAGCCGCCGACGCGCGTTCGGGGGAGTTTGCGAAATTGCCGCCGGAGACCTCGCCGCCCTTGCGGCCTGCCTCGCGTGCGCGCTCGGGATCGTTCGCGAAGTTGCCACCCGATGCCGAGCCGCCCTTGCTCGCGATCTCGCGCTGCTTTGCGGGCTCCATCGCCGCGAAACCGCGACTCGCCTTGCCGCCCCCCCCGGGGTTGCCGCCCTGATTGCTCTCATTGGCCATGACTGTCGACCTCCTTATCAACGTCACCCACACCTGCAGCAACGACCGGGGACCTGCGCCCGACGATGCCGCCCGTTGGATGCGACCGCGCGAAAGCGGTAGAGTTCACCGCGATCCATGTCCCCACCCGGTGCGATCCGGAAGGGCAACCTGGTCAGACACCCCACGAGAGCCATCAGACATGAATATCCGCAAGTCAGGCCTGTTCGCCGCCGCCAGTGCGCTCATGCTCCTCGCCGGCGCAAGCATCGCGCAGCAGAATGCTCCAAGCTACTCGAACAAGTGGCGCATCGAGGTCAGTGAAGGCGCGAACTCGGATGGCACCATCCTGTTCCGCGTGACGCCGAAAGACGGCACCGCCACGGACGTGGCCGTAGCGATCAAGAAGGGTCGAGGCGAAAACAACGTCGCGGACGACATCCGCGACGCGATGAAGTCCACGCTCAATCCGAAGGAATTCCACGCGGAGGTCGACGACGGTGAGGACGTGCTCGTCAAGAAGCGTGCGGGCCCGGACTTCGCCCTGGTGCTGGTCGAATCCAGCGTCAAGGGCGTGCGGATCCATATCGAAAAGGAATAGGAACCGGCGCAGGCGCTCGAGCCGGTGCGGGTCCACGGGCCGCGCACCGGCCAGCCGACGATGCCGGGCCTCGGCCAAGGCCCGGTGGCTTGGCAGGTCGTGGGCAGGGTCTCCCGATCGCGGCCGTGGAGGGCGCCAGGAAGCCGCGCGGCACGCGCTCAGCCGGTCAGCGTGACGCTGGACACCGCCACGAAGTGGCAGGCGACCCCCGCGAGCACGAACACGTGCCATACGGCGTGCGTGTACGGACGGCTCTTCCAGAGGTAAAACGCGACGCCGCCCGTGTAACAGAGCCCGCCGGCCAGCAGCCAGCCCAGTTCGAAGCCGTCGAGACGCTGCCGCAGCGGCTCGATGGCGACCACGACGATCCAGCCCATCGCGACATACAGCATCACCGACGTGCGGTGAAAACGAAACCCGAGCGACGTCGTCTTGAAGACGATTCCCAGCACCGCCAGCCCCCACACGATGCTCGCGAGGGACCAGCCCCAGGCGTCCTTCAGCACGCCGAGCGTGAACGGCGTGTAAGTGCCCGCGATCAGCAGGTAGATCGCGGCATGGTCCATGCGCCGCAGCAGCAGTCGCGATGCCGGGCGGGTCGAGGCGTGATACAGCACCGAGGTCGTGAACATCAGCAAGGCGCTCGAACCGAACGCGAGGGCGCCCGCGAGCAGCCAGGGATCGTCGGTGCGCAGCGCCGACCTGACCAGCCAGGGCGTCGCGAACAGGCACGCGAAGATGCCGACGCCGTGGACAGCGCAGCTCGCAATTTCCTCCGCGCGCGAATAGGGGACCGCCGTCGCCATGCGCGCCATCCTGCCACGTTGCTGGCCGTCCGGGAAAGCGTCGGATTTCCTTGCTGCTGTGCCGTTGCCGGGGGCGGTATCCTGCGCCCATGCCCAAGTCCGTGCTGGTCCTGTACATGAGCCGCGGTGGCCACACTGCCCGCATCGCGCGCCGTGTCTGCGAGAGCATCGTCACCGCCGGGGGCCGCGCCGACATGATGAGCCTGCTCGAGGCCGACAAGGAAGGCGTCGACTGGTCCCGCTACGACATCGTCGCGCTCGGTGCGCCGGTGCTCTACGGCACCTACGACAGGAGCGTGTTCGACTTCGTCACGCGCTACCGGTCACCACTCGAGACCAAACCGAACTCGTTCTTCAACGTCTCGGTCGTCGCACGCACTCCGCAGAAGGCGACGGTCGAGGGCAACCGCTACATGCAGAAGTTCCTGCAGCTCTCGCCGTGGCGGCCGCGGCACCTGAAGGTCGTCGCCGGCAAGGTGGACTACCCGTCCTGGCCGTGGCACGAGCAGCTCATGATCCAGATGATCATGAAGTTCACGCACGGCCCGACGGACCGGACGGCGATCATCGATTACACGGATTGGGACGACGTCGCCGCGTACGGACGGGAACTGCTCGGCCTCTGGTCTGGAGTGCCGGTCTGTATGCCGACGACACCTGGCCCGAGGCAGACAAAGCAGCCGTCGGGCACCATTTCGAGCACCTGAAAGCGGCAACCGCAGCGGGCAAGGCCGTGCTCGCCGGACGGGCGATCGAAGCCGCCGACAAGGCCGCAGCACGCCGCTTCATGGACTCGGACCCCGCCGTGATCGCCGGCGTGATGACGCCCCGTGTTGCCAACCGGCCCGACACCGGGCGGGCGCGCCGACCGACCCGCGCAGAAATCACCCGTTTGGGTGAGGGTCCGGGATGCGGTATATTCGGCCCTCGCCACAGGGGGAGCTCCGAGTTGTCCGCGAACCGCCCGTACCGCGAACGCTGGGATCCCGCCGTGCATCCGGAGCGGCGCGGTGGCGTACCGCGCCGGCACAGCGCCGGAGACGCGTTCCATGCGTGGCGCCAGACCGTGCTGACTGATCGACGCCTGGGGCCCGGCAGGCGCTGGGACGACTGGCGCCGCCAGGCACGCTCGATCTCGCGGCCGGGGCCCGCACCGCGCCACTGACCGGCCCCCGCCCTCCGCCGCTTCGTCTCACCGGGCTACGCCGTGACGCCGACGCAGGCATCATGGGCGCCACGAGAATCCCGGGGAGCGGCGCGATGGACGGCGTGGACCGTTGGCAATCCATACTCAAGGAGCTGGAACGGCGTCGCGCCCTCGCCGAGGCCATGGGGGGCACCGATCGGCTGGCCCGGCAACACCAGTCGGGCAGGCTCGACGCCCGCCAGCGGATCGGTCGCCTGTTCGAGGCAGGCACGTTCCATGAGATCGGCGCGCTCGCGGGAGCAGTCCCGGCCGTAGGCAGCGATCCGGCCCCGGCCGACGGCCTGATCGCGGGATTCGGCCAGATCGACGGGCGGACGGTCCTGGCGGCCGCCGAGGACTTCACCGTGCTCGGCGGCTCGATCGGCGACGCCGGCGCCGACAAGCGCTATCGCCTGACGCAGCTCGCTGCACAGGAGCGCGTACCGCTCGTGTTCATGCTGGAAGGCGCCGGGCATCGGTTGACCAACACGCACGCAGGCCGCCGCCCCAATGACCTGCAGGGGCTCGCCGAGCTGTCGGGCCAGGTCCCGATCGTCTGTCTCGTGATGGGAGCTTCTGCAGGTCACGGAGCATTGACCGCGCCGTTGTCGGACTTCGTCGTCATGACGCGGCAGGCGGCACTGTTCGTCGCGGGACCGCCGCTGGTCAAGGCGGCAATCGGCGAGGATGTCGACCGACAGACGCTCGGCGGCCCGCAGGTCCACGTCGCAGTCTCCGGCGTCGCACACAACCTGGTAGATGACGACGCGAGCGCCATCGCTCTGGCGCGTCGCTACCTGTCCTATTTTCCGCTCAATGCCTGGCAACGCGCACCGCGGCTCGACGGGCCCGGGATCGCGCCACGACGTCTTGATGCCATCCTCGACCTGATCGACCCGAACCCGCGCCATCCCTACAGGATGCGCCCTGTTCTCGACCTGCTGGTCGATGCCGGCAGCCTGCTCGAGGTCCAGCCCGAGTTCGGCGCCTGCATCATCACCGCGCTGGCCCGACTCGGGGGACACAGCGTCGCCATCGTCGCCAACGACCCGGGCGTGCTCGCGGGCACCATCGACGCCAATGGCGCCGACAAGGCGACGCACTTCCTCGAACTCGCCGGCGCGTTCCACCTGCCGGTCGTTTTCCTGGCCGACAATCCTGGCGTCATGAGCGGCACGGCCGCCGAACGCCAGGGCACGCTGCGTCATGCGGCGCGCCTGTTCGTCGCGCAGCATCGATTGCGGGTGCCGAAGCTCCACGTCACGCTGCGCAAAGCCTTCGGCTTCGGTTCGTCGATCATGGCGATGAACCCGTTCGACGGGCAGACGCTGTCCGTGGCCTTCCCGGCCGTGACACTCGGCGCCATGCCGGTGGCCAGCGTGGCAGAGTCGGCCAAGCTCGATGCGGACGCGCAGGCGCGCATCGCGGCCCGACAGGCCGGCGGCGCGTATCAGCTCGCGAGCATCATGGGCTACGACGACGTCATCGATCCGCGCGATTTGCGCAACTGCCTGTTGCGCGGGCTGGAACTGGCCGACGGGCGCCGTTCGCAGCTGTGCGAGCCGGTCGGCCGGCGGGGCGTGACGCCGTGACGGCTACACCGGCAACTTCGCGAGCCCAGGCTCGACCGCGCCGACCGCGCCGAACACCGACTTGGTCTCGAGGAATTCCTCGAAGCCGAACGCGCCCCACTCCCGGCCCAGGCCGGACTGCTTGTAGCCGCCGAACGAGGCGGACACGTCGAGACTCGCGCCGTTGATGTGCACGTTGCCCGCACGCAGGCGTGTGCCCACCTTGCGGGCCTTGTCCACGGTCGGGCCGAACACGTAGGCCGAGAGCCCGTAGGGCGTGTCGTTGGCGATGCGGATCGCTTCCTCCTCGGTGTCGTACGGCAGGATGCAGAGCACCGGGCCGAAGATCTCCTCGCGGGCGATCGTCATGTCGTTGCGCACCTCGCTGAACACCGTCGGCCGCGTATAGAACCCGCCGCCGATGCCCGCCGGTCGGCCCGGGCCGCCGCAGACGAGCTTGGCGCCTTCCTGGATGCCCTGGTTGATCAGGCTCTGCACGCGACGCCACTGATTCTGATTGGCCTGCGGACCCATGTCGGATCTGGGATCGGCCGGATCGCCGACGACGACCTGTGCGGCAACCGCCGCGGCGATGGCCTCGGCCTCGGCGAGTTGCTGGCGCGGCACGAGCATCCGCGACGGAGCGTTACAGCTCTGCCCCGTGTTGTTCATCATCACCATCACGCCATGACCGACCGCCTCCGGCAGCGGCGCGCCGGCGAGGATGACGTTCGGCGACTTGCCACCGAGTTCCAGCGCGACCTTTTTCACGGTGTCGGCGGCCGCCTTGTCGACCAGCACGCCGGCGCGCGTCGACCCCGTGAACGACACCATGTCGACCTCGGGGTGCGAGGCGATCGATGCGCCGACAGTGGGACCGTCACCGTCGACGAGGTTGAACACACCCTTCGGCACGCCGGCTTCGTGCAGGATCTCGGCGATGATGTGCGCCGAGAACGGCGCCAGCTCGCTCGGTTTGAGCACCATGGTGCAGCCGACGGCGAGCGCGGGCGCCACCTTGCAGGCGATCTGGTTGGCAGGCCAGTTCCACGGCGTGATCAGGCCGCAGACGCCAACCGGCTCGCGGACGATGCCGGTGGTGCCCTGCAGCTTCTCGAACTCGAAGTCCTTCAGCACGCCGAGCGCAACCATGAAGTGGCCGAGACCGGCGGGCGCCTGCATCGGCAGCGCGATCTTTGCGAGCGGCGCACCCATCTCCTCGGAGATGGCCTGGGCCAGGTCGGCGAGCCGGGTCTTGTAGACCTCGATGATCTTTTCGAGCAGTGCCATGCGCTGCTCGCGCGTGGTCTGCGAATAGCCCTCGAATGCGCGACGCGCCGCGGCAACGGCCCGGTCGACGTCCGCGGCGCTGCCGAGCGAAATGGTGCCGGCGACCTTTTCGGTCGCGGGGTTGACCACGTCGAACGTTCTGGCCTTCGCCTGCGCGGGCTCGACCCACTGGCCGTCGATGTAGAATTGACCATAGTCACGCATGCCGAATCTCCTGAAGGATCTTCCAGTCCGCAAGACTGGCGATAACGTCCCGACGGAAGCCGGTGCGCCGCCCACCGTCGACGTCGAGCGATTGTCCGGCACCGGCCGGCTCTGATCCCTGGCGAGGAAGGGATACACCCCACCGAGGTCGTCGACCTCGGCAATTCTAACCAGACCGGAGAGTGCGCGGTCGGGTCCTGCCGAAACGCCGGCAACGCTGGAGTCGCCTGTTTCAAAGGCCGGAGCAGGAATCTCGAGGAATCCGCGACAGCCCCGCGTCGCGGCCAGACCGGACAGGGCGCCTCGACGACCGTCATCAGATCGTCGAGAGCCTCGAACGGATCGCGGTCGGCGGCAAACCCGGCATCAGGCAAACCACCATCACGAACGAGAGGCTGATCCGCGCCCGCGGGCGCGCTCATCGAAGGAGTTCGTCCAGCAGGGATTCGCGGCCGAACAGGCGGAAGTACTCGCGTACCTCGTCGATCCCGATCTCGGCACGATTGGCAGCAATCAGCGCGCGAATGTCCTCCAGGTCCTGGGTGCGTCGCGGATCGTTGACGAAGCCCTGGAGTTTCAGGCCGATCAATGCTTCGGCGCTGACGACCCGCGACTCGCCAAACACCGTATGCACGGCCGGCGCACCCGCGAGCATGCGAACCGCGGCAGGGCGACGCGCGAAGATGAAGCCCACCCGTTCGCCACCGCGCAGGAGATTGGCCGCGTCGGGACTTCGGTGCAGGCATCGATAGCCGGGCCCGATCATGGCCCGATGGATGACATCAGCCTTGTCCGCATCCGTCAGCCGGTCGATATCCTGGGTCGCACGCCCGACCTTGTGGGAGACGAGCGCGAGGCCGCCGATGAGAGCGAAGCCGCGGTCGTGAATATTCACCACCCGGGCGAATATTCACCACGGCCTGCGTGAAAATGGCGCGCCCGGAAGGATTCGAACCTCCGACCTTCTGGTTCGTAGCCAGACGCTCTATCCAACTGAGCTACGGGCGCGCGATTCTCTTTCGAAACGACTCTGGCGGAGAGAGAGGGATTCGAACCCTCGAAGGGCTTTTGACCCTTACACCCTTAGCAGGGGTGCGCCTTCGACCACTCGGCCATCTCTCCTGAAAAGAGAGCCGCGAAGGATAAACGCCCCGATTCGTCCCGTCCAGTTCCGATCGCCCCACCGTGGTCCACGCTCAGTACGAGTCGGGCTCCATACCGTTGGCGGAGTGCCCGTTGCCCGACGCAGGGCCCGCGGCGGGCGCGCCCTGTTCCTCGCGCTTGATGCGTTCGAAGATTTCTTCGCGGTGGACGGCAACGTCGCGCGGTGCATTGACGCCCACGCGCACCTGGTTGCCCTTGACGCCCAGGATGGTCACCATCACGTCGTTGCCGATCATGACTGTTTCGCCTACGCGTCGCGTGAGAATCAACATCAGCCTCTCCTAGCCAGCTTGGCTTGCATCTTTCGCCGGACCCGAATCCCTTCCACCCCTCGGCGTCAGAACGGAACCCGGCTCATGCCGCGACCGAGAAGACGCCTGCCTCAGGCGTTGCGCCCGGTTCTCCCCACCCCCCCGCATGGCGAAGGCGCGCGCTTGCGCTTGCCTGCAACCACGGCGCAGACGATAGCGCGCCGCCGTACCCCTGTCAGCAACCACCGATATGAATTCACCCGATGTGGTGGTACCGAACCGGTCGCCGTCGGGCAATGTTTCCGCGGAATCGGGCCACCCGGCCACTCAGGCGATGCGGGGAGCAAGCCAGTCGGCGAGGCTGCCGAGCGCCGCAGCCAGCTTTGCGGGCTGGCTGCCGCCGGCCTGCGCGAGATCCGCGCGACCGCCGCCCTTGCCGCCAACCTGGACGGCGACGTGGTTCACGACCTCGCCTGCCTTCACCCGCGCGGTGAGATCGCCGGTGACGCCCGCGATCAGCGTCACCTGGTCGTCGCCGACCGCGGAAGCAAGCACGATGACCGCGCTGCCGAGCCTGGATTTCAAGCCGTCGACGGCGTTGCGCAACGCCGCGGCGTCGGCACCGTCGACGCTCGCCGCCACGAGCTTCACGCCGGTCGTACCGAGCGTCACCGCTTCCTCGGCGAGGTCGCGGCTCCTGCCGCTCGCAATCTTCTGCTTGAGCTGGGAGATCTCCTTTTCCATGCGCCGCGTGCGCTCGAGCAACTGACGCACCTTTTCCTCGACGTCGTCGCGCGAGCCGCGCACGAGACCCGCCACGTCGCGCAGCTTCTGGTCTGTTTCGACCACGTGGTCATACGCGCCCTGCCCGGTGACCGCCTCGATGCGACGCACGCCGGCCGCCACGCCGCCTTCGCCGACGATCTTGAACAGACCAATGTCACCGGTGCGCCTCACGTGCGTACCGCCGCAGAGTTCGGTGGAGAATTCGCCAAGACGCAGCACGCGCACCTCATCGTCGTACTTCTCGCCGAACAGCGCCATGGCGCCCGCGGCGACCGCCGCATCGAAATCCGTCAGACGCGTCTCCGCGTCCGTGTTGCGACGGATCTCGGTGTTGACCAGCGATTCGATACGGGCGAGTTCCTCCGGCGTCACCGCCGCGTGATGCGCGAAGTCGAAACGCAGACGGTCGGGCGCGACGAGCGAGCCTTTCTGCAGCACGTGCGTGCCCAGCACCTGGCGCAGCGCGGCGTGCAGCAGGTGCGTCGCCGAGTGATTGAGCCGCGTGGCCTGACGGCGCGCCGCATCGACGTACGCCTCGACGGGTTCGCCGACGCGCAGCATGCCGGCTTCGAGAGTCCCCACGTGCAGGTGGGCCTTGCCGAGCTTGCGTGTGTCGTCGACCCGGAACTTCGCATTGCCGACGGCGAGCACGCCGCGGTCCCCGACCTGGCCGCCGCTTTCCGCGTAGAACGGCGTCACGTCGAGCACGACCTGCCCCGACTCGCCGAAGTGCAGTTCCGCGACGGGTTCGTCGTTGCGGAACAGCGCCACGATGCGGCCGACGCTGTGCTCCTCGTCGTAGCCGACGAACGACGTTTGCGCGTCGACGCTCAGACCGCCGCGCAGGTCGACGCCGAACCGGCTCGCCGCACGCGCACGCGCACGCTGCGCGCCCATGGCCGCCTCGAAGCCCGGCTCGTCGATCGTCAGCCCGCGTTCGCGCGCGACGTCGCTGGTGAGATCGACCGGAAAGCCGTAGGTGTCGTACAGGCGGAACACGGTCTCGCCGGGAATGCGCGTGTTGCCGCCGAGCGAGCCGATTGCCTCGTCGAGCAGCGCCATGCCCTGCGTCAGCGTCTCGGCGAAGCGCTCCTCTTCCTGCAACACGACCTTCTCGATGTGCGCCCGCTGCGCCGTGAGTTCGGGATACGCCGCACCCATCTCCTGTTCGAGCGTCGCGACGAGCCGGTGGAAAAACGGCCGGCGCTGGCCGAGCATGAAGCCGTGACGGATCGCGCGGCGCATGATCCGGCGCAGCACGTAGCCGCGACCCTCGTTCGATGGCAGCACGCCGTCGGCGATCAGGAAAGAGGTCGCGCGGATGTGGTCCGCGACGACGCGCAGCGAGTTCGACTTCAGGTCCTGCGTGCCCGTCGCCTGCGCTGCGGCCGCGATCAGGCGGCAGAACAGGTCGATGTCGTAATTGCTGCGGACACCCTGCATCACCGCCGCGACCCGCTCGAGGCCCATGCCCGTGTCGACCGAGGGCTTCGGCAGTTCCGTCATCGTGCCGTCGGCAGAACGGTCGAACTGCATGAACACGAGGTTCCAGATCTCGACGTACCGGTCGCCGTCCTCGTCCGGCGAGCCGGGCGGACCACCGGCCACCTCGGGACCGTGATCGTAGAAGATCTCGGTGCAGGGGCCGCACGGACCGGAGTCGCCCATGGCCCAGAAGTTCGACTTCGCACCAAGCCGCGAGAAACGCCGCGGGTCGACGCCGATGTCGTTCAGCCAGATGTCGGCGGCGCCGTCGTCCTGCTCGTAGACGGTCACCCAGAGCTTCTCGGCGGGGATGCCGAGCGTGCCGGTGACGAAATCCCAGGCGTAGCGAATCGCGTCCTGCTTGAAGTAGTCACCGAAGCTGAAGTTGCCCAGCATCTCGAAGAACGTGTGGTGGCGCGACGTGTAGCCGACGTTCTCGAGGTCGTTGTGCTTGCCGCCCGCACGCACGCAGCGCTGCGAACTGGCCGCGCGCACGTAGCTGCGCCGCTCCTTGCCGAGGAACAGGTCCTTGAACTGGACCATGCCGGCGTTGGTGAACAGCAGCGTCGGATCGTTGCCGGGCACGAGCGAGCTCGACGACACGATGGTGTGGCCGCGCTCGCGGAAGAAGTCCAGAAAGGCGGCGCGCAACTGCGCGCTGGTCATGTGCCCGGGCTCAGCCGGGCGGGTGCTGCTGGTCATGGTCGGGGTCGTCTTCGTCGGGGCCGAGGGCGGCCCGGATCTGCTCCGAAGAAAACCCGCGATATTGTAGGAATCGTGCCTGTTTTGCACGTTCGCGGTAGTCGCCGGGCGGCGACAGCCCGAACTTGCGGCGCCTGGCCTCGCGAGCCGCCTGCCGCCAGCCTGCGGCCGCCGCGTCGAGCGCCTGCTCGATGACCTCCGCGGCGACGCCCTTTTCCCGCAGCTCCATGCGGATGCGCTGCGGGCCGTGTCCCCGCCGCGCATGCTGGGTCACGAACTGCTCGACGTAGCGTTCCTCGCGCAGCCAGCCTTCCCGCACGAGGTCGGCGACGGTCGTCTCCACGAGCGGCGCCGCGTGGCCCTTGCGCCGCAGGCGCTGCGCCAGTTCGTGACCGCTGAAATCGCGACCGGCCAGCAGCGCCAGCGCCGCCGTGCGCACGCTGCGCTCCGCCCCCTCGTCCGCCTGCACGGACGAGGGGAGCGGGCGATCAGGCTTCGGCCGCCTCACCCTTCGCAGCCTCGCCCTTGCGCGGCGCGAGGAGCTTCTCGCGCAGCGCGTTCTCGATCTCGCGCGCGGTCTCCGGATGTTGCTTGAGGTACTCGCGGACGTTTTCCTTGCCCTGGCCGATGCGCTCGCCCTTGTACGAATACCAGGAGCCGGACTTCTCGACGAGATTCTGAGCGACGCCGAGTTCGATGATCTCGCCCTCGCGCGAAATGCCGGTGCCGTACATGATCTCGAACTCGGCCTCGCGGAACGGCGGCGCGACCTTGTTCTTGACCACCTTGACGCGCGTCTGGTTGCCGACGACTTCCTCGCCCGACTTGATGGCCCCGATGCGGCGGATGTCGAGACGCACGGAAGCGTAGAACTTGAGCGCGTTGCCGCCGGTGGTGGTTTCCGGGTTGCCGAACATGACGCCGATCTTCATGCGGATCTGGTTGATGAAGATCACGATGGTGTTCGAGCGCTTGATGTTGCCGGTGAGCTTGCGCAACGCCTGTGACATGAGCCGCGCCTGCAGACCGACCTGCATCTCGCCCATCTCGCCCTCGATCTCGGCCTTGGGCGTCAGCGCCGCGACCGAGTCGACGACGACAACGTCGACCGCGCTGGAGCGGACGAGCATGTCGGTGATCTCGAGGGCCTGCTCGCCGTTGTCGGGCTGCGAGACGAGCAGCTCGTCGACGTTGACGCCGAGCTTTTCGGCGTAGGCCGGATCGAGCGCATGCTCGGCGTCGACGAACGCCGCCGTGCCGCCCCTGCGCTGCACCTCGGCGATGGCCGTGAGCGCGAGGGTGGTCTTGCCCGACGACTCCGGGCCGTAGATCTCGACGACGCGGCCGCGCGGCAGACCGCCGACGCCGAGCGCGATGTCGAGGCCCAGCGAGCCGGTCGAGACGGCCTCGATGTCGTACGACGCGGTGGCGTCGCCCAGGCGCATGACCGAGCCCTTGCCGAACTGCTTCTCGATCTGGCCGAGCGCTGCGGACAGCGCCTTCTTGCGGTTTTCTTCCATTACCTTGCCCGTGGTGTGTGCGCGGAGCCTCGGGAGGCCCCTGGGTGGAGAATCAGCGGGAGGCCTGCATTATTCCACAGCGACCCCCCCGCGGCAGGCGGAAAATTGGCCCGTCTCGCCCGATATTCAGCCGTGCCGACCGCGCAGATTCCACCACCGCAGAGGCTCATAGCGTGAGCCTCCGGCGTCGGTCACTGACCGCACCAGCGCAAACCGTTCCACGCGCCAGCGGACGGGCTCGAGCAGCGACACGGACGGCGCGTGTCTGACCTGGCGGGCGAGCGTCAGGTGCGTGCGGAACTCGCGTTTGTCGACGTCGAACCCCGCCATGGACCCCCGGTTGCGCAGTTCGTCGGCGAGCTTCCCGGCCCCGTACCGCGCCGTCAGACAGCAGATCCGCGACTTGCGCCAGTACTCGAGCCGGTCGAAATGGATTTCGAACGGCTCGACCACGAAGGCATCGGCATCCCCGGGCTCCCCGAGCGCCTCGACGAGCGCCGGCTGTCGCGCCCGCGGCACCTCGCCCAGGAACACGAGCGTGACGTGCCACTGGTCCGGGCGCTGCGCCTTGCCGACGACGTCCCGAAGCAGCGGTGGAAGAGCTCGATTCAGCCGCAGACGCACGACGCCCTCGGGCCACAGGGCAAGGAACAGCCGGTCGCTCATCGGCCGAGCAGGCCCTCGAGCGCACGATGCACGGTGCCGCGGCGTATCGCGTCGCGGTCGCCCGGCAGGAACTCGTTCGCCACCTGCACCTCGACCTCGCCCGACGGCCGGCGCTGCGCCCAGGCGAACCAGACGGTACCCACGGGCCTGTCGGCCGTGCCACCGTCGGGGCCTGCCACGCCGCTCACGGCCACGCTGAGGTCCCCGCCCAGCCGCTCGAGCACGCCCTGCGCCATGGCCCGCACGACCGGTCCGCTGACCGCCCCGTGCTGCTCCAGCACGTCGGTCGTCACACCCAGCGCCCGGGTCTTCGCCTCGTTTGCGTAGGCGACGATGCCGCCCCGGAACCAGCCGGAGCTGCCAGGCAAGTCGGTGCATGCCTTTGCGATCCAGCCGCCGGTGCAGGACTCCGCGGTCACCAGCATCCGGCCGGTGGCCAGCAGTTCCCCGGACAGCCTGCGGGCCAGCGCATTCAGTCCTGCATCGTCGGGTGTCGCCATGCGACAATTGTACCCGGCCAGTGTCCGGCGGCGCGGTCGCCGGGCGCGACAAGGGTCCGAAAGACATCACCAAGGCAGGGTTCAGTTCATGAGAATCGCTCCATTCGCGATGGCGCTCGCCATCGCCGCCTCTCCGCTCGTCGCGACCGCACAGGACAGCATCAAGGTCGACGAGCAGATCATCATCAAGCAGGTGCAGGCGGACCGTCGCGCGGTCTATGCGCAGAACATGCGGCTCTCGGACTCGGAGAGCCGGGCCTTCTGGCCGATCTACGACGAATGCGAGCTGGCGATGAAGAAGATCACCGACCGGCGCCTCGCGATGATCGACGAGTACGCCACGAAATTCGACACGCTGACGGACGCCGACGCGGACCGCCTGCTCGCCGAGCGCATGAAGCTCGACAAGCAGGCGCTCGAGACCAAACAGAAGTACGCGAAGAAGATCCAGAAGGCGCTGCCGAGCGTCAAGGCGCTGCGTTTCGTGCAGTTGCAGGACCGCATCGACAACATCGTCGCCGCCGAGACGTTCTCGATCATCCCCATCGCCCGCTGAACCCGATTCACGCCCACAGACAGGGAACCGCATCCATGCAGCATCGCAACAGGTTTTTCGCGGTCATCGCCGCCTGCGTCGCACTGGCGTCGCCGCTGCCCACCCACGCGCAGTCCGGATACGACGACACGCAGCAGCTCATCGCACAGGTCCAGTCCGACAAGCGCGCCGTCATGCTGAAGTCCATGGAACTCGACGACGCACAGATGCAGAAATTCACGCCCGTTTACGACGAGTATCAGGCGGAGCGCCGCAAGCTGATGCAGCGCGGCGTCGACCTGGTGAACGCGTTCGCGGCGAACTACGATTCGATGACCGACGACGCGGCCAAGTCGCTGCTCAAGGACTGGTTCAAGCTGACCGCCGACGAGGACGCGCTGGTCAAGAAGTACGCGAAGAAGCTCGACAAGGTCCTGCCGGCCGCCAAGGTCCTGCGGTGGGTACAGATCGAGAACAAGCTGGTCACGCTGCTGCGGCTGCCGACTTTGCGCGGCATTCCGCTCGCGCAATAACCGCCCAGGAGAGGAGGCCACGATGATGTGGTTGCTGTCACCTTCGGGCCGCTGGCCCGTCACCACGGCGCTCGTCGCCGTCGCCGCGCTGGCGACCGGCTGCGCCTCCGGCCCGGACATCCGTGCCGACTACGATCGCTCGGCGGATTTCGGCAAGTACCGCACCTATGGGTTCATGTCGCAGGCCGGCACGGACGCGTCCGACTTCAAGTCGCTCGCCACGCAGACGCTGCAGGCGGAGGCCTCCCGACAGATGGAGTCCCGCGGCTACACGCGATCCGACGACCCCGACCTCGTCATCAACTTCAAGGGCAAGCTCGAGGAAAAGACGGACATCGAGTCGACGCCCGCGCCCTACTACGGGCCGGGCTGGGGCTACCGCGGCTGGTACGGCGCGCCGTACGGCGCCTACGGCTACGGCAGCACCGAGGTCACGACGCGGCGCTACAACGTCGGTACGCTCGTCATGGACGTCATCGACCGCGGCAACCGTCAGGCCGTATTCCAGGGCGGCCTGGAACGCGTCGTCACCAAGGAGATGATGCAGAACAAGCAGGCCTCGCTCACGCAGGCCGTCGCGCAGATCTTCTCGAAGTATCCGTTCGTCGCAGGCCAGTCGGCGCCGGTTGCGCCAGCCGACGACCGAAAGAAGCCATAGCCCGGCTCAACCCCCGGCGAGGTCACGGCAGCGTGCCAGATCCGCCGGGGTGTCGATGTCGACCGCCGCCGTCGGCAGATCGACGGCGGTGACGTCGCCGGGCCGGTCGCGCAACAGCCCCGCCGCGCCCCGATCACCCTCGAGCGCGCGCAGTTCGTCGAACCACGCGCGCGGCAAGATCGCCGGTGCACCGAGTCGCGAGCGATAGAACGCGGCCGCCGGCCGCTGCGGCTCGGTCCGCCATCGATCGATCAGCCGCCGGTAGTCGGCCGTCCGCAGCGCCGCCTGATCGGCCAGACACAGCATGACCGCTTCGGATTCGGGCCGGACGCCGCGCAGGCCGGCGCGAAGCGACGACGACAGGCCCATCGCCGGCTCGGCATTGATCGTGAGCACGACGGCGGGATGGCCCAGGCCGGGAAGATCCGCCGGGAACCCCGGGCCGACGACGACGACGAGGCGGCTGGCCGGCAGATCAAGCAGCTCACCGACGACGACCTCCAGAACCGTCCTGCCGAACAGCGGCGCCAGGAGCTTCGACGACCCGAAGCGGCGCGACAGGCCGGCCGCGAGCAGCACGATGTCGAGCACAGGATCGGGGTCGGTCGGGTCGCTCATGCGGGGTGCGCATCGTAGCATCCGATTTGCGGCCACCCGCCGGCGGCGCGAGTTGTCGCGGCGGACCGGCATCCCTAATATCGGGCAGTGAGACGAAGAAGGGTCGTGCGCCCCGCGCACGTGATTCGTCGAGCGCTGGATCGTTCAGTGGACAGACCGATCAGGCGGCGCGGGCCGCAGACCGACAGCGGTGACGCGAAGCCGGCGAACGAAGCCGGCCCCTCGTCGTCGTCGCGGCGCAAACGGCGACCCTTGCCCGCCCCGCTGCTGACGCTGCTCGACGAGCATCGACACATCGCGCGGCTGCTCGTGCTGCTGCAGCGGCAGGTCGACGTGCTGCAACACGGCGGTCGCGCGGATTTCGGAACCCTGCGTGCGGTGATGCACTACCTGACGCGTCATGCGGACCGTCATCACCATCCAAGGGAAGACCTGATTCTCGCGAAGGTCGAGGCAGCGAACCCGAAGGTCGCCGACATCACAACGGAACTGCGACGCGCGCACGCGAGTCTGGCCCGGCAGGGGCAGGACCTGCTCGTGCTGTTGCCCGGCAACGCACAGCACCTCAGGCGGGGGCAGGTCGAACGGCTGCGACAGAAACTCGCCGACTACGTGCTGCTGATGCGCCGGCACATGCACTTCGAGGAATCCATCGTCTTCGAGGAAGCAGAAAAGCGGTTCAGGAAAGCCGACTGGGCGGCCATCGAAGCCGCGGTACCATCGGTCGCCGACCCCATCTTCGGGGAAACGGTGGCGCCCGAGTACGAGGCCCTGCGCGCCAATTACCTCAACCGGGCCACGGCCGTCGCCATGGGCCCGGTGCCCGTGGGGCTGTTCGAGGTCGGTGCGAGCACGGCCGAGCGTCTGGCCTCGGCCGGTATCCGCGTCCGTGGCCTGCCGGGCGACCTCCTGCAGCATGCGCGAGCCCGGGCAGCGGTACGGCAACGTCGTCTGGAGATGCTGGTGGGCCGCGGCAAGCTCGGCGGCAAGCTCACGGCGCTGCAGGAACTCGGTCGGGCCCAGCTCGCGGGGCCCGCGGAGTATTTCTCGCTGGTCCGCAACGCCGTCCTCGCGGCCGGCAAAAGCCGCGGCGCCGCCGAGCCGGTGCCGCCGGAATCGGCGGCGACGGCGATGCTGGCCGCCGAGAAGCGCCTGTTCCAGGCGAGCAATGCCGCCGGCGTGAGCTGGCAGGCCGCGCTGCTGAACCTGATGCTGCGGACCACCATGAAACCGCTGTTTTCCTCGCTCGATACGAAACGTGCGAAGCAGGTGAGCAGTCTCGTGGCCAAATGGCAGCGACCACCGCCCGGCGTGCAGCTGAAGCCGGTCGGCGGAGAGGCCTTCCGGGCGGAGTGGGTCAAACCGATCGGCCTGCATCCGACGCCGCGACGGACGATTCTCTACCTGCCCGGCGGCGGCTTCTTCCTGCCGGCCACGTCCAAGCACGTCGCGATGCTCGCGAAGCTCGCGCGCATGACCAAGGCCCGGCCGTTGCTCGTCCACTACCGGCTCGCGCCGGATCACCCGTTCCCGGCGGGGCTGGAGGACGCGGTCGCCGCCTACCGCCACCTCCTCGATGCCGGCACGAGCCCGCAGGACATCGTCGTCGCGGGCGACTCGGCCGGCGGCTGCCTGACACTGTCACTGCTGCTGGCGCTACGCGAGCGGAGACTGCCGATGCCAGCCGGCGGCGCGATCCTCTCGGCGCTGTCCGACCTCAACTTCGTCGCGCCTTCGCGAACCTACAACCGCTGGCGCGATCCCATGCTGCCGACCGGCAGCACGTCCGAGTTCTTTGACTTCTACGCACCGGACATGGATCGCGACAATCCGCTGGTGTCACCGATCTTCGGTGACTTCCACGGCTTCCCGCCGATGTTCGCGCAGGTGGGCAGCACGGAGATCCTCATCGACGACACCCTGCTGGTGGCGCGCAAGGCCCGCCTGCAGGGCGCGGACTTCGAGGTCGAGGTCTGGGAAGGCATGCCTCACGTCTGGCAACTGGCCGAGTTCCTGCCGGAGTCGAGACGGGCCCTGGTGCAGATCGCGGGGTTCTTCGAAAAGGCATGGTTCCGCGCGCACAACCCGACGGCGGCGCGACGCCGCCGGGATGCCGAGGAGAACGCCGCAGCCTAGGCGGCGTCGCTCGGCGCCGGCAATTGCCGGCGCGGGCGCTTTCGGGCCAATATGGCTCTTCCGCCGGGCCTGGCACATCCAGCGATCACATGAAACAACTCTCGGGTCTCGACGCGTCCTTTCTGCAACTCGAGCGCGGCAACACGATGCTGCACGGTGCGGCGCTCGCCATCTACGATCCCTCCACGGCCCCGGGTGGTTTCGTCCGCTACAAGGACATCCTGCGGTTCTTCACGTCGTGGATCATGCAGTTCCCGCAGTTCCGCCGCCGTCTCGTCACCGTGCCGTTCGCCCTCGACCGGCCGTACTGGATCGAGGAGCCGGACATCGACGTCGAGTTCCACGTGCGCCACATCGCGCTGCCCCGCCCCGGCGACTGGCGGCAGCTCGCCATCCAGGTCGCGCGGTTGCATTCCCGCCGGCTCGATTTCACCAAGCCGCCCTGGGAGGTCTACGTCATCGAAGGTCTCGACAAGGTGCAGGGCGTGCCGCCCGGCAGCTTCGCGCTCTATTCCAAGATGCACCATTGCGCGGCGGACGGCGAACTCGGCATTGCAATGCTGCAGGCACTGCACACGCTGACGCCCACCGCGACCAAGAATTTCGCGGCGCCCGACCTCCAGGCCGTCGTGGATCGCGAACCGACGCACCTCGAGCTCTACTCGCGGGCCCTCGTAAACGGCCTCGAGAAGGTACCCGCGCTCGCACGCCTGACCGCCCGGTCCGTGGGGCGCCTCGGGCGGGTCGGGTTCGCGACCTTGCGGGAGGCTCGCGGGAAATACCGCGATTACCAGCAGGCGCTGCGCGCGCTCGTTTCGGCCGACCTGGGCGCCCTGCTGCCGAAATTCCCCGAGACGCGGTTCGGCGCCGACATCTCGGTCCATCGGGTGTTCGAGGCCGTCGGGCTTCCGATCGCGGATTTCAAGCTGGTCCGGCGTCACGTGCCGGAAGCCACGGTCAACGACCAGTTCCTGGCCGTCGTGGGTGGCGCGCTGCGCGAGTACCTCGAAAGCAAGGGCGAATTGCCCGACGAGTCGATGATGGCGGCGGTGCCACTGACGCTGCGCGGCACCGACAAGAGCCAGGAAGGCAACCAGATCACGTTCACGTTCATGTCGGTGCACACCGACATCGCCGACCCGCTCGAACGCCTGCGCACCATCTCCGTCGAGGCGTCCAGAGCCAAGCAGTCACTCGACGTACTCGGCAAGGAGTTCACGCGCGACCTGCTCGACGTGCTGCCCAACCCGCTGACGGAGGCGATGTCGCGGTACATCAAGCCGCCCGCCGTCGGCCTGGTCGTGTCGAACATCCACGGGCCCGACGTGCCGCTGTACATGGCGGGCGCCCGACTCGTGAGCTACACGCCGATCAGCATGCTGCTCGACGGCGCCGGTCTCAACGTCACCGGCTTCAGTTACGCGGGCACGCTGTGGGTGTGTGCCGTGTCCTGTCGCGAAATGCTGCCCGACCCTGCGTATCTGGCCGACTGCATGCGCCGCAGCTTTGCCGCGATCAAGGAAGCCGCGCTGCGTCAGCCGCTGCCGCACGCGCCGGCGAAGCCGCATGCGGGCAAGCGCCAGCAGCGGCCGAAGCCTGCGCCGCGCAAGCCACCCGCCGCCCGTCGGAGCGCAGGACGACGCAAGACGACCGCCCGCGCCTGATCGATCGCGGCCTAGGCCCGGCCGTGAAAGAACGCCTGCAGTTCCGCGGCAATCGCCAGGGCGATGCTCTGCGGGTCGCGGCCGCCGATCTGCAGTCCGATCGGTGCACGCAGTCGCCCCTGCAGCCGTCTTGCGTCGTCGCCGAGGTCGGCGAGCAATTGCCGACGCCGTGATTCGGGCCCGAGCAGACCGACGTACGGAATCGCCTCGGGCGCCAGCACCGCGAGCCACGCGAGATCCGTCGGCAGGTGATGACTCATGATCACCGCGGCATCGAACCGGGCGAGATCGATCTGGCCGACGTGACCGGGCGGTCGCAGCGTCAGCACACGATGCGCGCGCGGCCACGACTCCGGCCGCGAGTACGCCGGCCGGTGATCGACCAGCGTGATGCGCCAGCCCATGGTCGCGCCGAACTCGACGAGCGGCTGGGCATCCGGGCCGCCTCCGACGACCAGCACGTCATGCAATTGCGGCGGCGTGGCGACGAACAACCGGATCCGCGGTTGCGCGCATTCGACGATGCCCGCGTCTTCCCGGCGCAGGGCCAGCTGCCCGGCAATCCACGCCTCGGCATCGGCCGGCGTGCCCGCCGGCAGTCGCGGGTCGCCGGACCACGTGGACGTGCCGACGGGCAGCGCTGCCAGCTCCGATTCCAGCACCATTCCCCAGGTGGGCGGCTGCCGGTCGGCGAGGTGAGCCATCAAGGTGCGCAGCGGTTCCCAGCCGTGCGACGGATCGAGCCGCATCAGCAGGATGTCCATGCTGCCCTCGCAGCCCAGCTCGAGCCCCCAGGGCGCCTTGCCGTCGCCACCGTGGTCGTACGAAATCAGTTTCGGAACGCCGGTCTCGAACACGCTGACGGCCCGTTCCGCGATGTCGGCTTCGAGACAGCCGCCGGAAATCAGGCCTTCGACGGCCTTGTCGCGGCCGATCAGGATCTGCGCGCCGGCCTTGCGATACGTGGAGCCTCGCGTGGCGATCGTGGTCGCCAGCACGAGCGGCTCGCCGGCCGCCTGCGCTGCCGTGAAACGCGACTGCAACCTTTGCAGTGCGGAGTCCATCGGCATCAAGCCGTCCCTGCGTCGTCGCGCAACTGCGCGAGCATGCGCAATGCGGCCGCGTCATCAGCCGGGTTCTCGGGCACCGGGATGGCGATACGGTCGACGAGGCCATCGAACCGGCGACGCAGCTCGCCCGCGACCGTCTCGAATCGTCCGCTGACCAGGAACTCGTCGACCATGCGGTCCTCGAACGCCGCGGGCATCTCCTTCCAGCGCTTCTCGCGCGTCATCTGCAGCAGGCGCTCGCCGAGCGTGCGCCAGCCGAACAGCTCGAGACTCGGCCAGTAGGCAGGTGTCGAGAACAGGAACGCGAGCATGGCGCGGAACCTTTCACGCTCCCGGGCCACCGCGGCTTCGTCGACGCCCATGGCGACCAGCACGTTCGCGACGATGAAAGGCCGTGCAAGCCCCGCCGCGCGGCGCTGCGCGCCCTCGGCGACCACCGGCAGGATCGCCTCGCGCAGGTAGCGCGGCGAGGTGTTGCTCGGGTGCGTGTGCATGCCGTCCGCGCATTCGCCGACCAGCGCGAGCATTTTCGGCCCGACGGCACCGAGCGCGAGCGGGACGTCGGGTGCGTCGATGGGGCCGGGGTTGAAGAACGGCTGCAGGCGCGTGAACCGATAGTGCTCGCCCTGGTAATCGAGCGGCGCTCCGGTGCGGAACGTCCGGAAGATCGCCCGCAGCGAGCCGATGTACTCGCGCATGCCCGCGGCCGGTGGCAGCCAGCGCGCCGAGTAGCGGTCCTCGATGTTCTGCCTGACCTGCGTACCCAGCCCGAGCTCGAACCGCCCTCCGGACATGCGCTGCAGGTCCCAGGCGGCGAGCGCGACGTTCATCGGGCTGCGCGGGAACGCGACCAACACCGACGTCGCCACCTTCAGGCGCGTCGTGCAGGCGAGCGCCTGACAGGCGAGCAGCAGGCCGTCGTGAACGGCATCCGGGACATTGAGCCCCTGGTAACCGAGCGCCTCGACGCGACGCGCGTACGCGCCGATCGCTTCCGGGCCCATCGTCTCGGGCGTATTGGCAAACACCTCGAGCATGATTCGCTCCCGTCTCCTGTTACGGCTCGAAGCCTGCCAGCGGTGCGCGTCCGTCGAGCGCGTGGACGGTCGCGCCGAGCTCGCGCAACAGCTCGAGGCTCAAGGCGCGACGGCCGGAGAGCCCGGACGGCGGGCGGCAGCACAGTTCGAGCACGGCCTCGACCATCGCTTCCATGGGTTCCATGTGGGCGACGGCGTCGATGGCACCGAGCGCAAGGGCGCCTTCGCTGGCCACGGCCTCGACCGGCGCCACGGCGTTGACGGCGATGTTGGCATCGGCCAGCTCGCAGGCCAGACCCGTCGTCAGGCGCTCGAGCGCCGCCTTGCTCGAGGCATAGATCGACGGCCCGACGTGCGCATTGAACTTGTAGAACCGCTCGTCGCGATCGAAGGGCGCCGGCGCCGGGTGATTGCGCGTGGTGCTGGACACGTTGACGATCCAGCCCGCGCCCCGCTGCGTCATGCTCGGCACGCATTGCTGGATGAGTTCCAGCGGCGCGAAGTAATTGACCTCGAAGCAGCGCCGGACATGCGACGGCGTCTGCTGCCGGGCGGCCTCGTAGCGGGCCCAGGCGGCATTGTTGACCAGGATATCGACACCGCCGAACCGCTCGATGGTCTCGGGCACGATGTGGCCGCGCTTGGCGGGGTCGACGAGGTCGGCGGTGATCATGGTGCACTCGCCGCCGAGCGCCCGGATGCGATCGGCCGTTTCCTGCAGGGATCCGGCGAGCCGACGCTCGCCAGCCTTCTCCGTACGGGCCACGAGCGCCACACGCGCCCCTTCGGCGGCCAGGCGCAGCGCCGTCGCACTGCCGATGCCGCGGCTCGCGCCGGTGACGATGGCCACCTTGTCCTGCAGTCGCTGGCTCATGCGGATGCCGTGCCTCCCGGAAGTCTTCGATTCGACATCGATGCGATGCGTGCGTGCATGCGCGGTCAGTGCTGGCGGTAGCGGCGCTGCACGTGCTCCTGCCGCACGGCGATCGCGGCCCGCCGCTGTTCCGCCGTGACGCGCGCGGTGCCGGGCGGCAGGTGCCGGTCGATGTCGGCGAGCGGCACGCGTTTCGCCGTGGCCCAGGGCCAGTCGTCCTTCGGCTTGTGCGAATACGCCCAGCGCACGGCCATGTAGCCCTCGGGGTGGCCCGTCGTGTCCACCCAGTTGGCCACGCCCGGGTCGCGATGCGCGATCACGTAACGAAGCACGTTGTCCGGATCGCGGTGCGCCTGGAATGCGTTCAGGCTGCTCTGGTAATTGGCGAAGTCGAACGACTCGCCCCAGAGGTTGCCGAGGTGGAAGCCGATGTACTCCGGCTCGATCGGCTGGTGCAGTTCGACGATCAGCGCCTCGTCCGCGCCGAGTTCGTAGATGCCGCCCGAGTAGATGTTGGTCGTCATGCCGCCGGCGGTCGCGAGCGAGGCGGCGTTCGGCTTGTTGAAATCGTTGCGGGGCATCATGCGGCTCGGCGCGCCGTCCTTGCCACCGTACGCTTCCAGCGTCACGGCATAGAACTCGTTCCAGAACCAGACCTGATTGCGCGTGAAGAGCCCGATGTCCTCCATCTGGCGCGCGGCCGCGTCGGGCGTGTGGGCGGGCATCGGCTCGCCCAGCCGGTCGTTGCGGTAGATGAAGAGCTCGAGCAGGTCTTCGTTCTCCCAATCGCAAAAGAGCTCGCGCAACATCACGACCTCGCTGGTGTACTCGCGGCTGACGTCCTGCCCATCGCGGCTCCTGCGCGTCTTCACGGCCTGCGTGCACATGAAGTTGCCCGTGTAGCCCGCCGGCCGCGTCGGCGCGAGCAGGATCTCGAAGCGGCCGTCGTCGTCGACCTGCAGCTCGCTGGAATCCAGCACGTCACAGTTGACGCGCGAGCCCGGCGCCAGCTCCGCGAGGCTGCCCGAGTCGCCCGCGTAGCCGCTCGGCGTCTGGAAGATCACGTAGTGCGGTGCCTTGCGGCAGCCCGCCGGCGCACTCTGGCCACGCCAGGCGCTCGTGTCGCCCGCCCGTCCGCGGATGGTGTAACTAAAACGGCCATCGATCGGGGCCGCGAGGTATGTCGCATCGGAATTGTCGATGGTCGAGCGGTTGAGCGGCTGGATCGCCCGCACGAAGTACGGGAACTCGGGCGTGGGCCCGAGGCCGCGCGCGAGCGAGCCGTAGAGGAAGCCCAGCACGTAGCGGTAGCCTTCGGCCAGATTGCGCGGCGTCGCAGGCGCCGGCCAGCGCGCGGGGTCGTCGAGCCCCGAGCGCGCCTCGTTCAGACGCGCGATGAAGGTATCCCATGCGCTCCGCAGCCGCATCGCGGCCGCGCCAGTCGCCTGCACGTCGTCGTGGCTCATGATCGTCGACCTCCATCGGCCGCAGGCGTGTCGCCGCTTTGCCCGCTGCACGCCGGCACGGCGTCCCAGCCGAAACGCTCGAACAGCGGCGCCAGCTCGCGGCGGATCTCGGCGTCGTCGAGACCGAATTCCGCGAGACTGTAGCGGTGTTCCGTCTCGTGCCGGCGTGCCTTCTCCTGCTCCTGCCGCAGGCTCTCGCGAGATGCGTCGCTCATGCCCAGCCCGAGGTCGGCGTAGATCTTCGCGACGGCCCGCGCCGGCTCGGCGACCAGTTCGCGGTAGTCGACCACCGCCACGGGCACCTGTGGATGCCTCGCGAGCGCCTGCAACGGATAGAGGTAGCTCTCGTACGACAGCGAAACCATGGCCCGGACGGACTCACGGATCTTGTTCGCGTCGACGTTGCCCTGGTGCTTCCAGCTCACGCTCAGCAGCTTGAGCAGGCTCGGGATCGTCTCGTAGGGATTGCGGTAGAGCACGACGAAGCGCGCATCCGGGAAGACCTCGAGGATCGACTCGATCCGGCCGCACCAGGCGGGGTTCTTGCTGAGATGGATCCGGTTCCGGCCATTGAGATGGAGCTGTCGACGCACGCAGTCCCGGTAAAAGCCCATCAGCCGGCGCCGTTCCGCGGCCGGTCGCCGGTCGATGTGGAAGAAGTCGACGTCGCCCATGAACGGCAGCTTGGTCATCCAGAAGCCCGAGGCGCAGGAGTCGTAGAAGACGAGATCGTCCTCCTCTGGCATGTCGAGCCCCATCTGATGGATGTGCCGCGTCGGGCCGAATTTGCGGTCCTCCCAGGCGGCGAGCCGCCGCGCGAGACGCCTGCCGAGCATATGGCGGTCCAGCCAAGCCACGAGCCGCACGGCCTTCTTCTCGAGCAGTGCGGGCAGGCGCAGCTCCCAGTATTTGAAGGCGCTGAACTGCGGGTCGGCGCACATCAGGCGGTGCGCGAGCGTCGTGCCGCTGCGCGCATGGCCGATGACGAACACCGGCGCCTTCGCCCGCACGCGCCAGAGGCCGGGAAACAGGATTCCGTCGAGGAAATAGCAGAGCGCATGGCCCGCCGCGCGCAGCGGCAACGTCAGCCCGAGCAGACGTTGCAGGCTGCGGCGACGCCGCGCATCGGGCAAGCCGGCAACGAGCCGGCGGAATCTTCGCCAGGTCGCGAAATCGAAGTAGAACAGCATCATCGCCGGTTTCAGTTCCCCACCGGCAGCGAGAGCCCGATCTCCCGCAACGCGGCCTCATCCAGCGGCACGTAGCTGCGCTGGCGATGGCTCAGGACGAACAAGGGGTCGGTCACCTTGCGCGGATCGAACCCCTGGCTGCGCAGGTCGACCTTGCGAAGCTTGAAGTTCGCGGTCATCTCCGCCTCCTTGCTCACCCGCACGAACAGCGGAACGGCATAGTGCGGCAATTCCCGTGTCGCCACTTCGTAGAACTTCGCGCCGTCGAACGCCTGCCCCGGCTTCATGACGATCGCCGCCATGCCCGCCTGCCCTCCCAGGGTCGGCACGGGCACACCGTAGACGTTCAGCAGTTCGATCTCGGGCAGGCCCTGCGAAAGCTGCTGCGTCACTTCCGTGGTCGAGACGTTCTCGGCCTTGAAGCGGAAGGTGTCGCCGATGCGGTCGACAAAGTAGAAGTAGTCGTCCTCGTCGCGGCGGAACAGATCGCCGCTGCGCCACCAGCGGTCGCCCGGCTCGAACACGTCAGCCAGAATCTTCTTCTGCGTCTCGGCTTCGTCGGTGTATCCCTCGAAGGGCGAGACGATCGTACCGTCGGCCCGCGCGATCTGGCAGATGATCTCGCCGGCCTCGCCTGCCGCGCATTCGATGAATTGCCCGACCGCATTCCTCGGATGAGTCTCCGTTTCGGGATCGAAACGCACCAGGCGGATGTGGGAGCGCTCGCGGAACGGAATGCGCCCACACGAACCCGGTTGGTTGTCGCAGTTCGTCATGTTCCCGTTCGACTCGGTCGCACCCCAGCCCTCGAATATGCGCAGATGCGAACCGAACCGCCGCGTGAACTGCTGCCACACGTCCACGCCCATGCCGGAGCCGAGCAGCACCCTGAGACTGTGCCGGTCCTCCCCCTCCGTGACGGGCGCGTTGATCAGGTAACGGCAGACCTCGCCCACGTACTGGAACACCGTGGCCCGGTGCCTGCGGACGTCGGACCAGAAGCTGCTGGTGCTGAACTTGCGGCGCACGAGCGTCGTGCCACCTGTGGCGATGACAGTCGAAAAGAGCGAAAGCAGCGCGGCGCCATGGAACAGCGGCAACGTGCAGTAGAAGACATCGTCGGGACCGAGTTCCGCAAGCGCCTTCCAGCCCTCGCCGACCCCGAGGTAGCGACGGTGGCTGAGGCGGGCTGCCTTCGGCAGCCCGGTGGTGCCCGAGGTGTAGACGAGAAAACAGGCGTCCGTCGGCCGCACGTTGCGACGGTGGCCAGCGGCGTCTGCCAGCGGCGCCTGCGCGTCGATGACCGATGCGATGTCGACATGGCCCGCTGGCAGGGGCGGCAACGGCGCGTCGCCGTCCGGAATCACGACGACCTGCACGCCGTCGAGCGCCGGCGCGACTTCCAACAGTTGCGCGAGGCATTCAGCCCCGACGAACAGCACGTGCGCGCCGCTCACGCGGATGGCGTGCTCGAGCGCGCGCTTGCGGGCGAAGGTGTTGATCAGTGCAGCCGTCACGCCGATCTTGGCCAGCCCCATCCACGCCGCAAAAAACTCCGGCCGGTTCTCGACCATCACGGCCGCGACCCCGCCCTCCCGCAAACCGCTCGCCAGGGCGAGTGCGGCGTAGCGCGCCGCGAGCGTGTCGAGTTCGCCATGGCTGAGAGTACGGTCCTGGTAGATCAGGCAGGCGTGTGCCGGATCGCGCGCCACGTTGCGCTCGAACGCGTCCATGACGGTCCAGGTCGGGCTCGGCGGCGGTGCCGCCACGGCCGCGAAGAAGCGGTCGATCTTCGCCTGGGTTTCCTCGCGCGTGACGACGGAGACTCCCGTTTGCGGCTGCTGTGGATCGGCTGATTTCATTGGCGCGTACGTATCCTGCGTGTCAGCGCTGCTTTTCCTTGGCGACCTGCACGACGTTGTGCGGCTCGAGCGTCGCGAACAACCGCTTCGTCTCGGCACTCTGGTGTGCCAGCAGGTGCGTGTGATGGTGGGCCTGAAGCGCCGCGCGGAAGCCCGTCATGTCGAGCGCGCGGTTGAGCGACTTCTTGGTCATCTTGATGGCGAAGGGCGGCGCCCTGGCAATCCGGTTGGCCATCGCGAGCGTCTCCTCCTCGAGCCGCTCACGCGGAACCAGTCGGTTCACCATGCCCAGCATGTGCGCATCCTTCGCCGGGAGGCGCTCGCCGGTGAACATCATTTCCTTGGCCTTGCGAAATCCAAGCACGTAGGGCGCGATCAGCACCTCGGCGCCCGTGGTGGCCACCATGTGCACCACGGGATCGGCGAAGAACGCGTCCTCGGCGGCCACCATGAGGTCGCACATGTTGGCCACCATGAAACCGCCGCCCACGCACGCTCCCTGCACCTGCGCGATGGTCGGCTTCGGGAGGTCGTGGATCCGCATGCAGTAGTCCATGTAGTACTCGCTCTCCATGGCCTCCCAGCGTTCGGGCGACATGTCGAACCCGGGATCACCGGTCCCGTCCATGCCCTCCTGGAGATCGTGGCCGGCGGAGAAGTGCTTGCCCTTGCCGCCGATGATGACGACGCGGACGTCGGGGTCGGCGCCCGCATGCACCACGGCGCGGTCGAGTTCCTGCAGCAGCTTGCGCGACTGCGAATTGCTCTTGTCCGGCCGGTTGTGACAGATGCGGACGACCTGTCCCAGCTGCTCGTATGTAATCTGCTCGAATTCCACTTCAGCCCTCTCTGCCGGGCGGTGCCCACGCCCGCATGGAGATGATCCGGGCTGGTCAACGCTGACGCCGGCCGGCCGCTCAACCTGTCGTGCAGGGATAGTCGGTGTAGCCCGCCGGTCCCGGCGTGTACATCGTCTTCGGATCGAAGCCGGTGAGCGGCAGGCCTTGCTGCAAACGGCGCACGAGGTCGGGATTGCCGATGTAGTGCCGGCCGAACGACACCGCCTCGCCGTGGCCCTTCGCCACGACTTCTGCCGCCGATGCGCCGTCGAAGCCGTCATTGAGGATCAGCGGGCCGACATAGTGCTGCCGCGCGAACGCGAACGCATCGAAGTCCCTGCGCGGCGACCGGATCACGTGCAGGTACGCGAGCCGCAGGTGGGCGCTGCGCGCGAGCAGCTCGCCGTAGGTCTCCGCGGGCTCGGGATCGAGCACGTCGTTGAACGGATTGGCCGGACAGATGCGCATGCCCACCTTGCCCGCGCCCGCGACGCCAGCCAGCGCCTCGAGCGTCTCGACCACGAACCGCACGCGACGAGCCGCGCTGCCGCCATAGGCGTCGGTTCGCAGATTGGTGTTCACCGCCATGAACTGCATGGGCAGATAGCCGCTGGTGCAGTGCAGCTCGACGCCATCGAAGCCCGCCTCGAGCGCGTTGCGCGTCGCGGCCGCGTACTCGTCGACCACGCGCGGGATCTCCTCGAGCGCGAGGGCCCGCGGCATGTCCATCTCCTGCATGCCCGCGACGTCCGTATACATGCGGCCCGCCGCGCGCACCGCGGAAGGGGCCACTGTCTCCGCGTCCGCGGCCTTGTTCAGGCGCGAGCACACGCGGCCACAGTGCATCAGCTGCGCGACGATACGTCCGCCCGCGGCGTGCACCACGTCGGTCACCTGTCGCCACCCGGCCACCTGCTCGTCCGTGTACAGACCCGGCGTCCGGCAATAGCCGATGCCGTGGCGCGACGGTGCAATGCCTTCCGACACGATCAGGCCCGCGCTCGCGCGCTGCCCGTAATACTCGGCCATGAGAGGCGTCGGGACGGCATTCGCATCGGCGCGCGAGCGGGTCATGGGCGCCATGACGACGCGGTTAGCGAGCGCGATGTCGCCCAGTTGCAGCGATTCGAAGAGCCCGGTCATCTCAGCGCACCCGGATCTTGGGGATCGATGCGCCACGCCGCATCGTCTCGAGAAATCGCCCGAGCGGTGCCGGGGCCGCCACTTCGGGCAGCTCGTCCTTGCACGGCCGCGCCGCCCAGAACTCCTGCCAGGAGGGAAACAGCGCGTGGAACGCGCCGTCGTAGGGTTCGCGCCCCGGCCAGCGCATCTTCATGTCGCCGACCGGCGGCTTGTTGAGGTCGGTGGCATACCAGTAGCACGGCAGCCGGCGGCGGAAATGCCAGCGGCCGTCGATGCGTTCGTAGTCGTCCCAGTAGAGCATCTGCATGATGACCCACTCGGCGCCGCATTCGTGTTCGTTCTTCGAATACACGACGCCGACCGCATGATCGGCATCGACGAACTCGATGATGTGCTGTCCGAGGTGATGCGAGGTGCCGGTGAACTGGTTGCGCAGCGTGTCGTCCACCCAGGCCTTCAGGTGCGCGCGGCCCACCTTGTCGCGGGCGACACGGATGTCGGGCGCAAACAGGTTGACGTGCGCGTCGAGGTCTCGCATGTCGAGCGACAGCGAGTACTTGCCGGCGAGCTGGCGGATGGCGTCGATGGACTCGAGGCGGTCGATCCGTGCGAGCAGTGCTGCGTCTGTCATGGCCGTCAGTCGAACGCCGTGGAGGTGACGAGCGTGGAGGCCTGGCCGCCGTCCACCGACAGCGCCGCGCCGTTCACGAAGGAGGCCTCGTCCGAGGCCAGGAACAGGATGGCATTGGCGACTTCCTCCGGCCGCCCGACGCGACGCATCGGGATCAGCTTCTCCGTGTTGCGCCGCGCCTTCTCGTCCTTGAGCATTTCGACCATCGGCGGCGTCTCCACCGTACCGGGAATCACGACGTTGCAGCGGATGTTGCGTGCACCGCTTTCCGCGGCGACCGCGCGCGAGAAGTTGATGACCGCCGCCTTGGCCGCGCTGTAGCCCGCCATGTAGGCCGCGCCATAGAGGCCGCAGATCGACGAGACGTTGACGATGGCGCCGCCCGTCGGCTGCTTTTTCATGAGCCTGAGCGCCGTGCGCGTGCCCCAGAACGTGCCATCGACGGTGGTCGAGAAGTTCGAGTGCCAGTCCGCGGTGGACGTCCGGTCGACCGTCGCGACCGAATACAGCATGGCGTTGTTGACCAGCACGTCGAGACGCCCGTGACGCTGCGCCGCCGCGTCGATCGCGCCGACGTACTGCTCCTCGTTGCTGACGTCGGCCTGCACGGCCTCGGCCTGGCCACCTCCGGCAACGATGCCGGCAACGACGGCGTCGAGGAGTTCCCGGCGACGCCCGCAGATGACGACCGTGGCGCCCTCCTCGGCGAAGCGACGCGCCGTCGCCTCGCCGATGCCCGAGCCGCCACCCGTGACGAACGCAACCTTGCCTGCCAGACGACCTGCCATGCCGCTCTCCCTACTTGAAATACGAGCCGCCGTTCGCGATGACGTCGGCGCCGGTGATCATCGCGGCCTCGTCCGAGGCGAGAAAGGCCACGACGGCCGCGATGTCGTCCGGCTCGGCGATGCGACCGAGCGGAATCGCCTGGATCATCTGGTTCTTCCACTCCTGCGAAATGCCCTTGAGTATGGGCGTCTCGACGGCGCCCGGCATCACGTTGTTGACGCGGATGCCGCGCGGCCCGAGCTCGCGCGCCATCGCGCGCGTCATGCCGATCAGCGCCGCCTTGGACGCGGCGTAGTGCGGCGCACCCTCGCCGGAGAGCGCCGAGGTGCTCGAGATGTTGACGATCGCGCCCCGGATGCCGTGCTTGACCATCAGGCGCACGGCCTCGCGCGTGCAGTAGAACGCGCCGTGCAGATTCACGCCGAGCACGCCGTGCCAGCCCTCGTCCTCCATGTCGATGGTGATGTCCGGATAGACGGTCGGCGTCTCGCCGCGGGCGAGCTGTGCATTGCGCTCGGCCATGCGGGCCATGAGCTTGGGATAGCCGTCGTTCTTTGCACCGCCGATGCCGGCGTTGTTGACCAGCACGTCGACCCGGCCGTACTGCTCGTCGACTTCGGCGAACAGCGTCTTCACGGCCGCGCTGTCCGCGATGTTGCAGACCCGCGCCAGGCCCGCGGCCTCGCCGCCCGCCTGCTCGATGGTCTCGCGCGCCTTGGCTTCCTTGACGTCCAGCGCGACGACGCGCGCACCCTCCCTGGCCAGCCGCTGCGCGATCGCACGCCCCATGCCCTGCCCGGCCCCGGTCACCACGGCCACCTTGTCGGCGAATCGCATCAGGATCTCCTCAGGGACAGGCAGAGATGGAATCCGGGCACGACGCGCCGCGCACCGGGCACCGACCGGAAATCGGGCTTCCCATTCTGGCGCCGACGCGGCGCGCCAACATAGTCCAAATCAACGAGTCGAAACGCCGCCAATCGCGGCATTGTTCGGCCACGGCCAGACACGGGGGCGGTGCTCGCCGCGAAGCGTGGTCCACGACCTCGAGGGGGAACACCGCATGGCAAATCCGGTCGAGGAACGTATCGCTTCCGGCGAAGTCTGGGACGACTATTGCGACACCCTGAAGCGGGCCGGCCGGCTGCTGCGGCGCCCCGAGGTGCCACGCGACGTCTTCAATCAGGCGGAGGGCATTCGCTACCTGTCGCGCATGGCCCGCGCCGGGCTCGAGGCGCTGGTGGAGGCAACCGACCCAGACTTCCCGAGCTTCTATTCGAGTCTCGCGAGCGGCACCATCAAGATCGGCGCCGACAACCCCGACAACCACTACCAGACGGCCCGCATCAAGGGCTCGTCCGAATACCGCATCCGCGGCACGCGCGGCACAGTGCCGGTCATCAACTTCGCCAGCAAGAAAGGCGGCTATCACAAGCCCGGCGCCAGCATGGTCGGCACGGGCTTCCTCGACGGCCAGGACCTGCAGGTCGAGCCCGACGGCAGCTTCGAGATCCTGCTGTCGTGCCGGCGGCCGGAATCGGGCAACTGGCTGCCGCTCGAGCCCGAGAGCAACCTGCTGCTGGTGCGCCAGACGTTCCATGACCGGCGCAGCGAACAACCGGCGCAGCTCACGATCGAGCGGATCGGCCCGCGGCCCACTCCGCCGCCGCTCGACCCGGTGCAGTTCGCCTCGCAGTTGATGGCCGCCGCGCGCTACACGGAGAACACGGCCACGCTGTTCTGCGACTGGGCGGCGCTGTTCAAGCGCGATCACCACAACACGCTGCCACTGGGCGACCAGGCCATGTACCAGGCGGCGGGCGGCGATCCGAACATCCTCTATTACCACGGCTACTGGGAACTCGCCGACGACGAGGCCATGCTCATCGACGCGACCTTGCCTCCGTGCGACTTCTGGAACTTCCAGGTCGACAACTACTGGATGGAATCGCTCGACTACTACCGTCACCGCATCCATGTGAACAGCCATGGCGCCGAGCGCAACCCCGACGGCAGCGTGACCATCGTCATCGCCCACCGCGATCCGGGGCATGCGAACTGGCTGACCACCGCCGGGCACGGCCTCGGCACGAACCTGTTTCGCGTCATTGGCGCGGGCGGCGCACTGGCGGACATCCGCACCCGCATCGTGAAATTCGACGAGGTCGCACGGAAGACCGAAGGGTGATGCTGGTCCTCGAAGCATTGCTGGCCGAAGCCAGTCGCCGCGCCGGCGGGCTGACGGATTTCGGCGACGACCGTTTTCGGCCGCCCGCTGCCGCGCTGCTCGCGGCCATGAACTCCGAAGGCGGGCTGTCGCCAACGGGCGTGCACGCCTGGCACCGCCGCATCGTCGAGATGCTCAGGAACCGGCTGGTCATGGAGGACTACTACCGGCGTCACCCCGAAATCGCGCTCGAGAAAATCGGCGGACCGATCGTCATCGTCGGCTTGCCGCGCACGGGCACGACCCTGCTGCAGCGCGTGCTCGGCTGCGACCGGCGCTTCCATCCCATGCTCACCTGGGAAACGCGCTACCCGACGCCCATGGTCGAGCCCGGCACGCCCGGCCCCGATCCGCGCATCGCCGTGGTCAAGGCCGAAACGGATGCGATCCTGCAGGCGAACCCGGCGCTGCTTGCCATCCACCCGATGAGCGCCACGGAGCCGGACGAGGAAGGCATCCTGCTCGAGCATTCCTTTGAGAGCTTCTTCGACGCCTACGCGGACATCCCGAGTTATACCGACTGGCTGTGGTCGCACGACCAGACGGCCGCGTACGAATACCTGGAGCGCATGCTGCGCTTTCTCCAGTGGCAGAAGCGCCGGCGCGGCGAGGAAGCGGGCGACTGGGTACTCAAGACCCCGCACCACCTGCGCCAGATCGACGTCCTGTTCAAGGTCTTTCCCGGCACCAGGGTGATCCAGACCCACCGTGACCCGTTGCAGACCATCCCGTCGATAGCGAGCTTCACGTACAACCTCTGGAAGGTCTACATGGAGCGCCCCGACCCGGTGCGCGCGGGCCGACAATGGTCGGCGATCTTCGCGCGCGCGGTGCGCGACACGATGACGTTCCGCGATGCCGCGCCGCCCGGGAGCTTCTTCGACGTGTGGTTCGCCGACACGCTCGCCGACCCGCTCGGCGTGGTGCGGGCCATCTACGACTATCTCGGGGTCGGCTTTCCCGAGGACACGCAAACGAAGATACAGGCCTATCTCGAGGCCAACAGCCGCGAGAAGCGCCCGCTGCACGAGTACGGGCTCGATCACTACGGCTTGTCGGAATCGCAGATCCAGCGCGATTTCGCGGCATATCGCGAGCGTTACATCCTGCCGCGCGCCGGCTGAGCCGGCATGTGTCGTGGCTCGTCGGAAGGCGCCCGTCCGGGGTCGTCAATCTGGGGGCGTCAATCCAACCAAGGCCGTCAGGCGCCTTGCAGTCGACTCATGTCCCAGAAGGCGCGCAGCGAGACGAGCCTGTCGCCGGCCGCGTTCGCCTTGTAGATCACGACCATCGGGTTCTCGAACACGGAGCCGTCCGGCCGCACGAACCGCGTCAGCCAGAAATTGGCGCATTCGTCGCCGCAGGGGAAGGAGGCCTGCAGCGTCGCTTCCATCTTCCCGGCCGGGGCGATGATGTGGTCGTAGAACGCCGCGATCGCCTGCCGGCCTTTGTGCCCCTTGCCGGTCGGATCGAACGGCGACACGCCGACCGGATCCTCGACGACGGCGTCCTCGGCAAACAGGTCGAGCCAGGCGTCACGGGCGCCGGCGCGGACGAGTTCGATCGAGCGCAGGCTCAGGCGCTGCGCGGCGTTGCGGGGCTGCGTGATCATTCGACGATTCCCAGGGCGTGACGTGCCGCAAGATAACCGAAGGTCATGCCCGAGCCCAGCGTCGCGCCCGCGGCGGGATAGGACTTGCCCATGACCGACGCCGCGCAGTTGCCCGCGGCGTACAGGCCCGGCACCACGGCACCGTTTTCTCCGAGCGCGCAGCCGCGCTCGTCCGTGAGGATGCCGCCGTTCGTGCCGATGTCGCACGCGAACAGCGGCAGCGCGTAGTACGGTGTCTTGTCGAGTGGCGCGAGCGACGGGTTCGGCTTGACCGAAGCATCGCTGTAGTAGCGGTCGACGAGGCTTTCGCCGCGATGGAAATCGTCGTCCTTGCCGGCCGTCGCCATGCCGTTGAAGCGCGTGATCGTCGCCTCGAGCGTCGCGGCCGGCACACCGATCTGTTGCGCCAGACCCGCCACCGTGTCCGACTTCTTCAGGATCGCCTTCATGGAAGGCTTCAGCCAGTCGTCCATTTTCGGCGGGCCCGGGAACAGCGGACCGAGCGCGTACTTGCCGCGGTAGCGGGCGTCGAACACGATCCACGCCGGGGCCGTGCCCGCCCCGGCGCCCTGCGCCATGATGCCGCCGGTCACGTGGTACGAAGCCGCCTCGTTGCAGAAGCGCTGCCCGCCCTGGTCGACCATGATGCACCCCGGCAGGGCCCGCTCGACGAACAGCGGCCGTGCCCGATCCTCGTCACTGAGCTTGAAACCGGGCGCCCACCAGGCCGAGCCCATGTTGCCCATCGCGACGCCGATGCGCATCGCGGCGACGATCGGAGCTCCGGTATTCGTCGGCACGCCGGCGGCCCATGCCGTGGCCGTGGGTTGCGGCAGGTACTGGTCGCGCATCTGTTCGTTGCGCTCGAAGCCGCCCGACGCGACGATGACGCCCCTGGTCGCGCGAATGCGTTGTGTCAGTCCGTCCGACGACACGACCGCACCCACGACCCGCCCGTTCTCGACGAGGTAGTCCGTCAGCGCGGTCGACAGCCGCACCGTGGCCTTGCGCTGCTTGAGTGCCACCATGAGCCGCGCGATGAGCGCACTGCCGCCCGTGAGGCGGCGGTCGCGCGTGGTCTTGAAGCGCTGCCGCAGGTCGAGGTAGTACGCGGTCAGGATGCGCAGGAACGTCGACTTGGCGCCCGGCGCCTGCGTGACCAGCTTGTGCGCCTCGCGCGCGGTCCAGTTGATGCGGCCGAACGCGACCGTGGCGAGGTGCGGTTCCTGCAGCGTCGCGATGTCGCGGCCGAGCGCGTCGGACTTGATCGCCAGCGCCTGACAGCTGCGGTAGCCGGGCTTGCCGCCGGGGTTCTCGGGGTGATAATCGCAGTAGCGTTCCAGCGACTCGAACTTCACGCCGCATTTCTCGTCGAGGAAGCGGAACATGCGCGGCGCGTGGGTCACGAACGCACGGATGCGGACGTCGCTCGCGTCGTTGCCGACGAGCCCGCGAACATAGGTGAGCGCCTCCGCCTCGCTGTCCGAGCCGCCGGCCGGGCCGATCAGGTGGTTGTTCGGGATCCACATGACGCCGCCCGAGGTCGACGACGTGCCGCCGTAGCAGTGACTGCTCTCGATGACGAGCACTCGCGCACCGTGTTCGGCCGCCGTCAGCGCCGCCGCGAGTGCGCTGGCGCCCGAACCGACGACCAGGATGTCCGTCTCGACATCGGACAGTGAGGGGGTCGTCACGTCGTCGCTCCTGATTTCTCGTCGGAAACTGTCTGCGGACGCAGACGTTCAGGCGGCCGACAGCCTGACAGGCGGTCGGCGCGCCCGCCTCGTCCGCTCGGACGAGCGTTGCAAATCGTCCCTATGGAGTAAGACCGCACCGGGGCCGGTTGTTGTATAAGCGAGTCTTCCCCGGCAGGTGGTGACAAGGCATGCAGACCGACGCTCGTCCGACGATTGCAGTTCTCGGTGGTTCAGGCAAGGAAGGCAGCGGTCTCGCGTTCCGCTGGGCGCATGCCGGCTACCCGGTGATCATCGGCAGCCGTTCGGCCGATAAGGCCGCGCAGGCCGCCCGGGAGATCAACCAGGCCCTGGGGCGCGAGGCCGTCCACGGCGCCGACAATCCGGCGGCGGCAGCAGCGGCCTCCATCGTTGTATTGACGGTTCCATACAGCGCCCAGCGCCCGACCGTTGACGAGGTCCGCTCCGCGCTGTCCGGCAAGATCCTCGTCGACGTCACCGTCCCGCTGATGCCGCCCAAGGTCAACCGCGTGCAACTGCCCGAGGCTGGCTCGGCCGTCGAGGCGGTCCAGAAGCTGCTCGGCGCCGACGTGAAGGTCGTCTCGGCGTTCCAGAACATCTCCGCGCACCACCTCAAGGACCTCGATCACGTCATCGAGTGCGACGTGCTGGTCTGCAGCGATGACCGCGAGGCGGCCGAGACCGTCATTCGCCTCGCCACGGACATCGGGCTCGGAGCATGGAATGCCGGCGTGCTCGCGAACTCCGCCGCGGCCGAGGCCCTGACGTCCGTACTCATCGCAATGAATCAGCGCTATAAGGTGCCGGCGGCCGGCATCCGCATCACGGGCATCGCGAAGCCCTGAGGGGCCGCACCGCGCATCCTGGCTTGCGCTTCCGATAGTCCTAATGGACGTGGTGACACGCCGCGGCCGCCGCCGATACTCGGGCCGACGGCGGTGATTTCGGGCCGGCCGCGACGGCGCTGCCCGCGCCCCTTCCGCCCGCGAATCTCCCGGCCTCGAGCCCAGTCTTCCAACCCAGGATCTGACGCATGAGCGCAAAAGACTTTTTCGTGGCGATGACCGAATTCCACTTCATGAACGTGCAGACGCTCAGTGAAATCGGTTACTACCCGGGCATGCACCACTTCCACTCGAGCGTGAGCGGCGTGCTGCGCGCGTGGTCGGGGCGCAGCATGGACGACCCCTGGCCGGCACCGCTCGCGAGCGAGCTCGCGCCGTGGATGGACAAGTCCGGCTGCGACGTGGCGTTCTGCCTGCGCGAGCCGATGATGGACATCAGCGGCGGCGTGGTGTCGTTCTCGACCAACGGCTTCATGCTGCAGCAGATCGAGCCGTACAAGGACCGCATGTACCTCGAGGCCAACGTCGGCCCGGTCATCAAGCGCGGCATCAAGCACGCCAACTGGGAACTCGAGTACCTCGTCAAGGAGCGCGGCGCCAAGCTGTGCAAGGTCTACCAGCCCGAGGACGACGGCCCCATCAATGACAAGCGGCTGTGGCCGTTCTACGAGAAGGCCCAGGAGCTCGGCGTGCCGCTGACGCTGCACACCGGCGTGAGCTACGTCTGCCCGCAGCCGAACAGTCACTGCCACCCGGCGCAGCTCGACGACGTGGCGCTCGCGTTCCCCGAACTCAAGATGATCGCCTACCACGCCGGCTGGCCCTACACCGAGGAGCTGATCGCCCTGTGCGGCAAGCACCAGAACCTCTACATGAGCCTGTCGGGGGTGTTCGGCTGGTACCAGCGGTCGCCCTATCGCGGCTATCACGCGATCGGCACGGCGCTGCAGTGGGTGCCGGCCGACAAGATCGTGCTCGGCTTCGACCTGCCCTTCGACGACCTGCCCCGCGTGGTCGACTACATCAAGAACCTCGACATGCCCGAGGAACTGCAGGAGAAGTGGGGCTACGCGCAGGTGACGGACGAGGACAAGGCGAAGATCCTCGGCCTCAATCTCGCGAAGCTCACCGGCATCGACCCGGTCAAGCGCTGCAAGCCGGTTGCCAGCAAGCCAGCCGCCAAATAGACGCACGGCCAACGCCTGCCGCCCCGCGGGCCACCGCCCGCCCGGCGCGTCCGGAACAGCATGAGTCTCGAAGGCGACGTTTGCCGGTTGCTCGCCCTGGAGGCGATTCGCGACCTGCCGCGGCGGTATGCGCATTGCGTCTGGACCCGCGACGTCGCGGGCGCCGTCGATCTCTTCACGACGGATGGAGTAATGGACATTGCCGGGCAGGCGCCGATTCGCGGTCACGAAGCGCTGCGCGCCGCCTATCAGAACATGCTGGGGCCGAACGTGCTGCAGCCGTTCGTGCACAACCATGTGATCGACCTGCAGGGTGACCATGCCCGCGGCGTCTGCTATCTGGACCTGCGCATGGTCATGGAGGGTCGGAGCCTGATCGGCGCCGGCTTCTATGAAGACACGTACGCGATCGAAGATGGTCGCTGGAAGTTCAGCTCGCGCAAGCTCGCGATGGGTCAGCTCGTGTCGATCGGCGAGAACGTGGCCGGTCAGCCCGGGCAGGGCCGTTGGAACACAAATGGTGAATGACGTGACTCAACCCGCTCCCCTCGCCGGCCTGCGCGTGATCGAGAGTTCGATCCTCGGGCCGGCCGCCATCACCACGGCCTTCGTCGACCTCGGCGCCGAAGTCATCAAGGTCGAAACGCCCGCTGGCGACTATATCCGCGAGATGACGTGGCCGATCATCCAGGGCGTCTCGCTGATGCACTACCACCTCAACCGCGGCAAGAAGAGCATCACGCTCAACCTCAAGCTGGAGACCGCACGCGAGGTCTACCGCGAGCTGGTCAGGGGTGCCGACGTGGTCATCGAGGCATCCAAGCCCGGTGCGCTGGCGAAGTTCGGTCTCGGTTACGAGGACCTGCGTATCGTCAACCCGAAGATCGTCTTCTGCACGGTCTCGGGCTATGGCATGACCGGGCCATACAAGGACATGCCCTCGCACGGCATCGCCTACGACACCTGGGCCGGCGCCTGTCAGCCCGCGTACGACGATGAGGGCTTCTGCTACATCCCCGAGCACGTGGGAATCGGCATCAATGCCGCGCCGCTGTTCGGCGGGCTGGCGGTGCTCGCCGGCGTCCTGCGCGCGCGCGCGACCGGCGAAGGCTGCTTCATGGACCTCGCGCAGAGCGACGCGGCCGCGGCCTTCGACTGGTACCGCAGCGAAAGCCACATGGCGTACGCGCGGCCCGAGGACGTCGTCACGGGCAACAAGGCCGACGGCTGGAAGCGCCGCCCCGTCGCCACGGCCGGCATGCGCGAGGGCGTCCGCTACCAGATCTACGAGTCGTCGGACGGCCACGTGCTGTTCATGGCTTCCGAGCAGGCGTTCTGGAAGAACTTCTGCGTCGGCGTGGGCCGCACGGACCTGTTCGACAAGTGGCCGGGCTCGAAGTACGCCGACCACGCGCGCGGCAATCGGGAGCTGCAGGCCGAGTTGCGCTCGATCTTCAAGTCGAGGACCAGCGCGGAGTGGCTCAGGTTCAGCGTCGAGGCCAACACGCCGATCGCCCCGGTCAACACGCCGCAGAACGTCGTCGACGACCCGCAGTTCAAGGCCCGCTTCAAGCTCCTGCCGCACGAGGAGCACGGCGCCGACATGCTCGGCTTTCCTGTGCAGTTCGTCGGCGAGACGCTGCCCAAGCCGGCGGTCGCGCCGACGGTGGGCGAGCACACGATGCAGGTCCTGCGCGAGGTGCTCGGCTACGATGCCGAGCATTGCGCGGCGCTCAAGGCAGGCGGCGTGCTCGGCTGAGCGATCGATGCTCGTACCGAATCCCGACTACGGCTGCGGCATCTTCCGCCGGCGGGTGCGACTGGCCGTCGACACCCACCGCGTCGCCGTCGATCTCGAGGACAGCAACCACGCTTTCCGCCTGGCGCTGGGCCACGACGGCGAGCGGATCACGACCGTCGAGCCCCAGTCCGTACGGCATCCGTTCACGACCTGCCCCGAAGCGGGCGGCTACCTGCGGTCGCTCGTCGGCCTGCCGCTCGACCCGCGGCCCGAAGTACGCCGACTGGTCGAGACGCGCTTCGGCTGCACGCACCTGACAGACATGGCCGGGCTCGCGCTCGCGCACCTGCGCGACACGGGTCTGGTGCGCCTGTACGACATCGCCGTCGACGACGAACGCGACGACGGTCGCACGCGCGCCCGGATCACCTGTGACGACGAGGAGGTGTTCGACTGGACGATAGCGAGGCACGCCATCGTCGCGCCCGAGGCGCACTCCGGACGGCCGATGATGCAGGGTTTCCATGCCTGGGCGCGCGAGGCGTTCGCAGGGCTGCCGCTCGAAGCCGCGATCGCGCTGCAGCGCGGCTACTTCGTCGCGCAGGCGCGAAGGTACCTCAGCACGCCCGAGCGCGACTTCCCGGCCATCGGCGACGGCATGCCCGACGGAGTGTGCTATTCGTACAGCGCACCTGCCGTGCAGCGCGCCCTGCGCGTCGCAGGCAGCAAGCGGGATTTCACGACGGACACCAGCGCGCTGCTGCGCTTCAGATCGACGGCATCGACCGGGGCCGGCCGTCACCGCGGCGACGAACGGGAAGCGGACGGAAGTACGTCGAGGTAGTCGACATGTCGGTCACGGAGCCCTTGCGCGGCAGTTGCCTGCATGGCTCGCGCGCAAGCCGGGTGGACGCCGGGGATGACCTGTCGCGTTTCGATTAACAGCCCCCGCGCGACTTCGACCGGCGACAGATGCCAGCGTGACGGTTCCGGCTCCGTCCACGATTGCTATGCCAGCACAATAATTGTTATGCTGGCATAGTAGCTCGAACCGCTCGCAGGCGAAGGCGGCATGCTGTAGCTCGATGGGCCCATTCGTCGCATGGGGACGCCGTTCCCCGGATCAACCAGTCTAGCCAAGGGGACTTGCAGATGAACAGATTCAGGGTGCGCCCGTGGGCGTCGTCGACAGCGCTGCTGATCGGATTCGCGGGCGCTGCAAGCGCGCAAACCACTGAAAGTGCCAAATCGGCAGTGGCTGGCGAGGCCGCCGTCGGCACGCTCGAAGAGGTCATCGTCACGGCGCAGAAGCGCGAGGAATCGTTGCAGGACACGCCCATTGCGATCACGGCGTTCACGTCCCGGGACCTCGAGACCCAGCGTGTGTCCAATGTCCTGGACCTCCTGAACAAGGCGCCGTCGGTCAATCTCGCACCGTTTGCAGGCACTCGCGTCGCCCCGAACCTGTTCATCCGCGGCATGGGCAACCTGAACGCCCAGTCGACCAAGGACATGGCGACGGGCATCTACATCGACGGCGTGCCCGTCGGTCGCGCCATCGGGCTCGCGACGGACGTCGCGGATCTGGAGCGCATCGAAGTGCTGCGCGGACCGCAGGGGACGCTCTGGGGCCGCAACACCACGGCAGGTGCGATCAATTTCATCACGCGCAAGCCCGGCGACGAATTGTCCGGCGCAGCGACACTGACAGCGGGCAGCTGGGACCAGTTCTCGGGCCGGGCCCGTATCAACGCACCAGTCACCGACAAGCTGTTCGCGAGCCTGGCTTATATGCGATCGGAAAACGACGGCTGGGTGGAGAACAGGAACACGACGCTGCCGAACCAGATCAACTTCAACGAGGACCGCAAGAAGGAAGCGATCAAGGCCGCCGTGCGCTTCGAGCCGACGGACAACATCACTGTGGATTACGGTTACGACGCCTCCGAGATGACCTTCGGCAATCATTTCTACCAGGTCATCCAGGGCCCCAGGGCGGTACCGGGTCGTCAGGAGTCCGCGACCCCGGTCCGTGGCCTGCATCCGAGCAATACCGAGGTCTCCGGACACAACCTGACGATCGCATGGGACTTCGACGGGCTGACGCTCAGGTCGATCAGCGCCTACCGCGACCTCGATAGCCAGACAAACATGAACTACGTGGACATCTTCACGCAGGATGCCACGCAGGTGCAGCACCAGTTCTCGCAGGAACTGCAACTGGTTGGCGACGCGTTCGATCGGCTCAAGTACACGACCGGCCTGTTCTATTTCCAGGAAGGCACCCGCGAGACGAACGCCTCGTCATTTGCCGGCGGCGCGCTCGTCGACGCCTGGAAGGTGATCTCAGAGGCAACTTCGGCAGCCATTTTCGGCCAGGCCACGTGGACGCCGCCGGTACTGGAGGATCGCCTGGATCTCACGCTCGGCATGCGCTACACCAAAGACACGCGCGAGGCGACGAAGACCTACGTGAACCCGGGTTTCACCCCAGGCCTGACGGGCATGGTCGTAAACGGCGACCGGGACTTCAATTCCTTCAATCCGGCAGTGACAGTGGACTACGCCTTCACGGACGCGGTCCGCGGCTATGCGAAGTACTCGACCGGCTATCGTGCCGGCGGATTCAATACCCAGAGTACTCCGGCCTACTTCGGGCCTGGATTCGACCAGGAAGACGTGGAGGCATGGGAAGTCGGCTTGAAGTCCGACCTGCTCGGGAATCGCCTGCGCGTCAATGTCGCGGCATTCGACAACGAGTACACCGACCTGCAGGTGGACCAGGTCCGCGTGCCGCCGATCTTCACGGATACGCTGAACGCCGGCAACGCGACCATACAGGGCGTCGAGATCGAGGCGACGGCGGTGCTCGCCCGTGGACTGACGGCAAATTTCTTCTATGCCTATCTCGATGCCGATTACGGCTCCTACGTGGATAACGGCGTGGAACTCGAAGCGGTCAAGCACGTGCCCAACGCGCCGGAGTATCAGTTCGGGGCCGGCATGGAGTACGCGTTCCCGCACACGATGATCGGGGACTTCGTCCTGAATCTCGACTATCGCAAGCAGGACGAGTTCTACGCCGGACCGAATCCGAACACGCTGTCGCCCGGCTACGACGTCTGGAATGCACGTCTGCGACTGGCCGAGATTCCCGCGCCGCATGGCAGATTCCAGCTGGCGGTCTGGGGCAAGAACCTGGGCGACGAGATCTACCGTCTCTCGACCACCAACCTCGGCGTGATCAGTGCACAGTTCGGGCCGCCACGTTCCTACGGTGTCGATGCGACTTACGAGTTCTGATTGAACATCCGGGCGGGGACGTCACGCAGGCGTCCCCGCCCCGGTGCCGCTGAACTGCGCGCGGGCGGTGCAGTCTACGGACCGATGATGCGACGGCGGGACGCTCGCAGATCCGATACGGATCTCTGGACACCGGCTCCGTTCAGTAGATGACCCTGCGCTCGACCAGTTCCCGATACCGCTCCACGGGCAGATCCAGCAGTTCCCCGAAGACGCGCTCGTTGTCCTGCCCCATGCACGGCCCGGGACGCACCTGCGGACGACTCCGGCTCATCTTCACATAGGGCCCGAAGATCGTTTCCCTGAAACCTAGCGGGTGCGTCACTTCGACGTAGGTTCCACGCGCGCGATAGTGGGGATCGTGCAGCAGATCAGCGATGTTGAGCACCGGCGCCGCAGCCACGCCGTGACGCTGCAGCAGGCTGGCCAACTCGCGGTCGTCGAAGCCTTCGGTCCACTCGCCGAGGCGCGCGTGCAACCCGTCGATACCCGCCAGCCGCCCGGCGAGCGTGGAGAAACCTGGTGCCAGCGCCCACGGCGGCCGGCCCATGGCCTCGAGCAGGCCCAGCCACTCCTGTTCGGTGGTCACCGCAATGCTGATCCAGCGGTCCTCGCCACGACAACGAAACAGGGAATGCGGCGCAGCGGCCGCCGTCGGATGCTCGTTTCCGCGTGGCACGGCGACACGCCCGTTCAGCACGTAATCCATGTACGCCGGACCGATGAGCTGCATCACGGCTTCCTGCTGCGAGAACTCGACGTGCTGGCCCTGGCCGGTCCGCTGGCGGTGCTGCAGCGCCGTGAGGGCCGCGAACGCGCCGAAGATCCCCACAAACGGATCGCAGAAGGCGTTCTCCATGGGTGTGGGACCCTCACCCTTGTAGCCCGTCAGGCTGTCGAGCCCGGTGAGCGAAGCGAGGCTCAGGCCGTACGTGCGCACGTCCTTCAGTGGCCCGTCGAGGCCCGCCGCAGGCATGGAGAACAGGATGATGTCATTCCTGAGCTGCTGCAGCACGTCGTAACCGAGCCCGAGACGCTCCATCACGCCTGGGCCGAAATTCTCCACCACGACGTCGCACAGCGGCACGAGGCGTCGCAACAACTCGAGCGCCTCGGGCTGCTTGAGGTCCAGGGTGATCGAGCCGTTGCCGGCCCAGGCAGCGTGATTGAACAGACAGCGATCCGGATCCGGCTGGTTCCCGGCGAAGGGCGGCAGCGTGCGCAGCAAGTCAATTCGAGTGCGTGACTCCACCTTGATGACTTCCGCACCCAGAAAGCCGAGCGTCTGTCCGACCACGGGTCCCGCCCACACCCAGCCCAGGTTCAGCACGCGGACTCCGCGCAGCGGCAGCCTGCGGTCCACCTCGTGGTCGGACGTTTCGACTGAAATCACGCGCGGCAGCGCGTTGTCGGCAGCGGGCAGACTGTGCGTCCGGCCCAGAATTTCCTGCGTATGCTCCCCCAGCAGCGGCGCCGCCCGCCGTGGTCCGCCCGGGCTCGCCGGCAGTCGGAAGGGGGCACCGAGGCTGCGCAAGCGCCCGAGCGTCGGATGCTCGATGTCGACGAAGTGCCGGCGCGCGGCAAGGTGCGCCTGCTGCGCCACCTCCTCGACAGTGTAGACCGCGGTTACCGGGCAACCCTCCGCCTGGCACGCTTCCATGATCTCCAGCTTGCCGTGCTGCGCACTCCACTCCCGGATGAAGGCACACAGGATATCGCCGTTCTCGGCCCTCACCTGCCGGTTGTTGAACATCTCGAGGCTGGCCCATTCGGGATCGCCCATCGCGCGGCACAACCCCTTCCACTGGTTGTCCTCGATCGCGAGGATCCACGCGTGGCCGTCGCGACACGGCAGAATGGTGGCCGGCGCCGCCTGCGACATGCCGACGCCCGTGCGACGGTCGAAGCGCCCGTCCTGCGCGTAACCTCCGATGTTCTGTCCACCGACGAACACCGCGGCGATGGCTTCCGCGCAGGAAACATCCAGGTGCTGACCGCCGCCGACCAGGGCGCGGCCGAAGACGGCCGCGAGTCCCCACGCGGCCCCTGCGACCGCACCAAAATAGTCTGCAGAAAAGGTCCCGTGCTTCAGAGGCATCTCGCCGGGCCGCCCGCAATAGCGCGAGCCGCTGCCCGTCAGGTGAAAGGCGTTGAGATCGGTGCCCTTCCATTCACTGTAGGGTCCCGTCTGGCCGTACGGCGTAATGGAGATCACGACGAGATCGGGATTGGCTGCCGCGAGCTGCGCGTAGTCCAGGCCCCACTCACGCATCTGTGCCGGCGGGCGATTCTCGATGAGCACGTCCGCGCGGCCGAGCAGCTGCAGGAACAGCTCCCGCCCCGCCCCGGTTCGAACGTCGCACGTCACGCCACGCTTGTTGGTATTGCAGATGAAGTAGAGGCCGCTGCGCTCCGGGTCCGGGCGATCGCCCGGGAACGGACCGGCCCTGCGCGCGGCGTCGCCTTCGGGAAGCTCCACCTTGATGACATTCGCGCCGTAATCGGCGAAGAGCTTCGCACAGTACGGTCCTGAAACCATCTCGCCGAAGTCGACCACCGTGATGCCGGCGAGGGCACCTTGCGCACGCAGGGTCTCAGCCACGGAATCCTCACGAGGCAACTGCATCGGGTTCTGCTCGATGTTCGCCCGGCTCATCCTGCCGACGTCTCGAGGATCACGCGGACGTCCCGCAGCATCTTCACCGTGGCACTGAACTGCCGTGGCGTCACGCCCTTGAATGCCTCCCGGTACGCAGATAGCGTGACCTCCATCAGGTGTCCGGCCAGCCTCCTGCCGGCCGGCGTCAGACGCACCATCGAGAACCGGGCGTCGTCGGTCGACTCGAACCGCGAGATCAATCCGGCCTCCTCCAGGCGCCGGAGGGTCTTCGTCATCCCGCTCGGCGTCTGCAGCGTGTAATCGCATAGCTGCGTAGGCGAAAGCTCCTCGCCTTCCGAAGCCAGCACGCTCAGGATCACGTGAAACTCGACCGAGGTTCGTCTCGCGCCCCTGAGCGCCTCGGATCGCCCCTGGACAGCCATGTGGAACCGCTCGTTGAGCCGACTTATCCTGCCCAGCGAATAGGCAAACGACATCCATTCGGATTCTTCACGCTGCTTGCTGGAGGCAGGAGCGTAGGTTTCGTTGCGGAGTCTGGCGCGCGCCGACGCCCGCTTCCGTCCGTTGGTACGATTCGCCATGCGGTTATTATCCCAGCGTAAGAATTATTGTGCTAGCATAGCAATTCAGATCCGCTCGCGGGCGACGAGTCCTGCCGATGGATTGCGCTCCAGGCGGATGGACGCCTTTGAGCCCTCATGTGTCGCAAGGAGAATGCCGTGGCATTGCGCGTGGAAGCAACCCTCTTCGGTCCAGACACCCAGCAGTATGCCGGTCGGGGCCAGGCGCGAATCACGATCGACGAGATCTCGCGGCGCGCGGCGCTGCTCGAATCGATGGGCTTCGACGGCCTGACGACGGCCGAGGCGGGCCACGACGCCTTCCTGCCGATCGTGGCCGCTGCGGCGAGCACGCGCAGGCTCTCCATGGGCACCAACGTCGCGGTGGCCTTCCCGCGCAGCCCGATGGTCACGGCGCAGCTCGCCTGGGACCTGCAACATCTTTCGAACGGGCGCTTCAACCTCGGCCTCGGCACGCAGGTGAAAGGCCACAACGAGCTGCGCTACTCGACGCCGTGGCCCGGCGCGCCCGGCCCGCGCATGCGCGAATACCTGCTCTGCCTGCAGGCCATCTTCAAGAGCTTCCAGAACCCTGCAGACCCCACATACTTCGAGGGCGAGCACTATCGCTTCAAGCTGCTCCCGCCGTTCTTCAACCCGGGGCCCATCGACCAACCGCACGTGCCGCTCTACGTGGCAGCGGTCAACCCCTACATGGCGCGTCTCTCGGGCGAACTCTGCGACGGGTTGCGCCTGCACCCGATTGCCACGTTCCGCTACACCCGCGACGTGCTGCTGCCCGTCATCGCGGCGGGGCTCGCAAAGAGCGGGCGCACGATGCAGGACTTCGACCTCGTCGGCGCCCCGTTCATGGCGCTCGGGCGCAACGAGGAGGAAGTCGAAAAGGCACGTCAGAAGGTACGCAACCAGATTTCGTTCTACGCCTCCACGCGCAGCTACCACGGCGTGCTTGCGCACCACGGCTGGGACGACCTCGGCGCCGAACTGCACCGACTCTCGGTCGCGGGGAAATGGGCGGACATGCCTGCGCTCATCACCGACGAAATGCTCGAGGAGTGGGCCATCATCGCCACCTACGACGGGCTGGCCGACGCGATCCGCACCAAGGCAAACGGCCTGTATCGCACCGTCACGCTGGTGCTCGTCGACGAGGCACGGCAGGATCCCGACCGCATGCGCGTCGCCGTCGACCGGCTGCACCAGGATTGAGTCGTCACCGCACCGGCGCAGGAGCCCCACGATGAGCGACGTTCTCTACGAGCGCGATGGCGCGGTAGCCACGATCACGCTGAACCGCCCTGAGCGGATGAACACGATCTCGCACCCCATGCTGCTGGCTCTGTCGGAAGCCCTGCTGCAGGCAGGGCGCGACGACGACGTGCGCGCCATCGTGCTCACCGGCTCCGGCCGTGCCTTTTGCGCGGGGCTCGACCTCAACGATGCCGCCAGCGGGGAAGGTGTGCGCAAGGGCGGCTTCGCGCTGGCACCGGCGCTCGACCTGCGCGATTTCCCGCCCGTGGTGCTGTATCAGCTCGACAAGCCCGTCGTCTGCGCGATCAACGGCGGGGCGGCGGGCATGGGTATCGACCTGACGCTCGGTGCGGACGTCCGGATCTGCGCGCGCCATGCCAAACTCGCCCTCACCTTTACCCGGCGAGGCGTGATGCCCGAGACCGGAGGGACGTGGTACCTGCCCCGGCTGCTCGGCTGGTCGAAGGCTGCGGAGCTGATCCTCGCGGGGCGCACACTCACGGCGGACGAGGCACTGGACCTGGGACTCGTCAGCCAGGTCGTCGACGCCGAAATGCTGCTGCCGGCCGCCCGGTCCCTCGCGCAGGAATTCGCGGCCGGTGCGCCGCTCGCGGTACAGGCCTCCAAGCGCATGATGCGTGCCGCCTCGAGCGAGGGGTTCGCCGAGCACGTGGCGCATGCCTACCTGCAGGTGCTGCCGCTCATGCAGAGCGAGGATTTCCGCGAGGGCTTCAGCGCCTTCCTGGAGAAGCGCCCCCCCGTGTTCCGGGGACGCTGAGCCGCGCCAGGGGACCGGGCTGGAGGCTGCCCCACCACAGTGAAGAAGAAAGTCGTCATCGCAGGCGCCTCCGGCCTGGTCGGCAGCGCCGCGCTTCGCCTGTTCGCCACACGCGATGACTGGGAGGTCGTCGGTGTCTCTCGCCGCCCACCGCTCGACGTCCCTGACCGCGTGCAGCACGTCGCGGTCGATCTGAGCGACGCGGCGGCCTGCGCGCGAGCCTTCGGGACGATGGCGGACGTAACGCACCTCATCTACGCGGCCGTCAGCGAGAAGACCGAGGACATCTACGGCGGCTGGTCGGACCCGGTGCAGATCGCGAAAAACGCCGGGATGCTGCGCAACCTGCTGGAGCCGCTCGCGGGCGCGGCGCGGAACCTGCAACACGTCGCGCTCGTGCACGGCGCCAAGGCCTACGGCTGTCACCTGCCGCAAGTCGAGGTGCCGGTACCGATGCGCGAGACCCTGCCGCGTCCGCCGCATCCGAACTTCTATTTCGAACAGGAGGATTACCTCTGGGACAGGCAACGCGGCCAGTCCTGGACCTGGACGGTCTGGCGCCCCGTCGGAATCGCCGGGGTCGCGATCGGCTCGCCCATGAATTCCTTCCTGATGCTGCCGCTGTACGCCGCGCTGCGCCGGGAAGCCGGACTCGACCTGCCGATGCCTGCCGGCGTGACGCTCGCGAGCGAAGCGACGGACGCCGACCTCATCGCGGAAGCCCTCGAGTGGGGTGCGCAGTCGCCGAACGCGCGGAACGAGATCTTCAACATTTCCAACGGCGACGTCGTGGCACAGGGCGAACGATTTCCCGTCATCGCCGATCATTTCGGCATGCGCCTGGGGCCTCCGCGGCCTCTCGACGTCGCGCAGGAGGTCGCCGGCATGGCCGGGCTCTGGCGCGACACGGTGCGCCGCCACGAGCTCGCGGCGCCCGAAGACGTCGCTGACCTGTTCGGAGGATCGATGGTGATGAGCGGCGTCGGGTCCGAAGCCCCGGCCGGCAATCCCCTGCGCTGGGGCCTCGTGAGCACGATCAAGCTGCGCCGGGCCGGCTTCCACGGCTGCATGGACACGCTCGAAATGGCCCGCAAGTACGCGCGCCGCTACCAGGAACTCCGGATCCTGCCCTCGTAGAGCGATGCACCACCCGACCCGCGCCGGTCTGTCGAGGCTGTACTTTCGCGGCCAGTGCCTGTGTGGCGAGGTCCGCTACGCCGCCGCGGGGCCCGCCGGCGGGATGTGGTACTGCCACTGCACGTCATGCGCCAAAGCGAGCGGCGTGGGCTTCGGTACCTGGATCGAGGTCCCGGGCGTGCGGTGGGAGTCCGCCGGGGCTCGCCGGACCTGCGTCGCGGTCCCGGCGGCACTGGTGCGCTCGTACTGCGCGACCTGCGGCACTCAGCTGCCGGCGGAGCGCCGCGACGGAAGCGCGGCACTGCTTCCCGCCGGAGGGCTCGACTCAAACCCCGGTCTCCGGCCGGGCTGGCATGCATTCACCGCGCTGCGGTCGCCCTGGTTGCCGGCCTGGGCCAGCCTGCCGAATTACGCTGGACCACCGGACCACGGACACCCAGGCGCGGCGGCGAGCAGACCCGGGCCAACACCATCGCACCCGCCGGAGCTGCCGGTGCACGGCAGCTGCCTCTGCGGCACGATCAGCTACGCCGTCGAATCGCCCCTGCATGCGATGCGTGCCTGCCACTGTTCGCGGTGCCGACGCCGCTCCGGCAGCAGTTATCTCGTCGCGCTCGCCTGCCCGGCGTCCGGGCTGCGATTCCTGAGCGGCGAAGCCTCGGCACGTCGCTGGCAGCTGCCGGGTGCGCCCCGCTACATCGTCCGCTTCTGTGGCGACTGTGGCGCTTCCATCCCCTCGACGATCGGCAACGGCGCATATATCACGGCCGGCTCGCTCGATTCCGATCCCGGGATCCGCACCCGCTGCCACATCTACTTCGGTTCACGTGCCGACTGGATCGACGCCGAGGACGACCTGCCGCACTTCGAGGAACAGCCGCCACAGGACTTTGACTGGTCGCGAGACAGTGGCCCCGGCTGACGACTCTCAGCGGCGACGAAACACCGGCAGCGTGACCTGGCCCGCCTGCTTCTCGAAGTCGACTCGCACCGGCATGCCGATGCGCAGTTCCTCCGGCGGGCAGTCCACGACGTTGCTCAGGATCCGCACGCCTTCCTCCAGCTCGACGATCGCCGCCGCATAGGGCGTCGCGTTCATGAACGCCGGATGCAGCGCGCGTGCCACGACGGTGTAGCTGAACACCGTGCCGAGGCCGCTCGAGCGCGCCCACTCCCAGTCGAAGCAACCGCATTCGGCGCAGAGTTCCCGCGGTATGTGCCGGAACGTCCCGCAGCGCGTGCAGCGCTGGAAACGCAACTCGCCCCGCCCGCACCCGTCGTAGAACTCCTTCGCGAGTCCCTCCATCACCGGCTGCGGCCTCACGACGTTGGCAAGTGCGTTGTCCATGCGAATTGCTCAGTCTCCGCGACGCAGGATCGCGATGCTGCCGTCACCGAAGTCGCCCCAGCCGGTCACGACGCCGATCTCGGCATCCTCCACCTGGCGCTCGCCGGCCTCGTGACGCAACTGACGCACGGCTTCCGTCACGTGCCCGACGCCAAGCAGGTGGGCCTGCGACAGCAGGCCACCGTGCGTGTTGACCGGCAACCGCCCGCCGAGCTCGATGCCGCCGTTCTCGACGAAGGCGCCGCCCTCGCCACGGCGGCAGAAGCCGGCCTCTTCGATCTGCTGGATCACCTCAAACGTGAAGCAGTCGTAGATCTGCGCGAAGTCCGCATCGGCCGGCGTCACCCCGGCCATCGCGAACGCCTCGGGAGCCGCGGTCGTGAGCCCCGTCCGGTGGAAATCCTTGCGGTTCACGATGTCGTCGGCCGGATACGGCTGGCCCGACGCCGCGCCCATGATGGTCACGGGCTTCTGGCGCAGGTCCCTCGCCCGTTCGCGCGACGTGACGATGTATGCGGCCGCGCCGTCCGTCTCGAGACAGCAGTCGAGCAGCCGATACGGGGCGCAGATCATTGGCGAGGCGAGGTAATCGCCCATCGTCATGGGCTTGCCGCACATCAGCGCGCCCGGGTTCAACTGCGCGTGCCGGCGCATGGCGAGCGCCACCGCACCCAACTGCTCCTCGCGCGTGCCGTATTCGTGCATGTGGCGCTGCGCCATCAGCGCGTACCACTGTGGCGGCGCCGACAGGCCGAATGGCTGGTAGTAATCGCGGGCGACCTTGGCGCCCGGGATCGACTCGGAGTCCGTCGCGGCGATCTCGCGCGTGCGCGCGCCCGAGTACCCGTTCCAGCCGGCGGGCACGAGCACGTAGCTGGCGCAGCCGCTCGCCACCGCCATCGCGGCCATCCGGAGGGCGGCCACCGGCGCGGCACCGCCCAAGTTCAGGGTCGCCGCGAACCGCAGGTTCTCGCAGCCGAGACTCGCCGCAAAGGCCTCGGCCCGGCCGAGATTGGGAAACGGCAGGATGCCGTCGACTTCGCGGGCCTCGAGCCCCGCATCGTCGAGCGCCGCTGCGATGGCCTTGAGCTGCAGCGCCGTCTCGCTCAGCCCGGAGCCTGGCTTGCGGCAGACGGCCGTCTCGCCGATGCCGACGATGCAGGCCGAATCCTTCAATGCGATCGAGCGCGCGGAGCCCATGCCCTCACCCGGCCGGCCTGGCCGTGGCCTGGAGCGCCTCGTATTCCTCCAGCAGCTTCCGGTGCATTTCCGCCTCGCGCACACGGATGTCCCAGAATCGCGCCGGACGCTTCTCGACAAAGGCCGCGCCGCCCTCCTTGCCCTCCGGCATGTCGAACCAGTCCGGGTACATGGCGGCCGAGATCGCGCACGGCTCCTTGTAGCCGTCCATCTCCTGGTCGAAGGCCGCCTTGAGGATCTCGAGACAGCCCGGGCTGACAGAGAGCAGTTCCTCGCACCACTTCTCGACTTCGGCTTCGAGCTGAGCGAGCGGCACGACCGTGTTGACGAGGCCCATCTCGAGCGCCTGCCCGGCCTTGTACTTGCGGCACAGCATCCAGAGCTCGCGGGCCTTCTTGGCACCGACGACCTTCGCCAGGTACGGCACGAAGTAGCCGTCGGCGGGCGAGGACACGCGCGGCCCCGCCTGCCCGAACACGGCGTTGTCGGCGGCGATCGTGAAGTCGCAGCAGTAGGCCATGTGGTTGTGGCCGCCGATGCAGTAGCCCTGCACCTGAGCGATCACCGGTTTGCGCGACATGCGTACCAGCCGGTTGTGGGGATAGCGGTTGTAGAACGCCTCGCGCAGGCCCCACCGTTCCCACACGACGTCGCCGCCGGCGCCGAAGTGCTTGCCGGCGCCCGCGACGACGATCACGCCGATCGACGGATCGTGGCTCGCGTCGTAGAACGCGCGGAACATCTCGTCGACCGTGGCGACGGTCATCGCGTTCATCTTCTCGGGCTTGTTCATCGTGACGCGGGCGACGCCACCGCCGAGCGTACGATGATGCCGCTTTTCGTAGACGATCTCGGCGAAGTTCTCGAGGCCGTCGCCGCTGACGACTTCCCAGCCGCCGAAGTTCGATTCGCTCATTGGTTCCACCTGGAGCGCCGGCTCAGGGAATCGCGCCCTTGGCCTTCAGCGCCTCGATCTGCTCCCACTCGTAGCCCAGCAGGTCCATCATCAGCAGTTCCGTGTCCTGCCCGAGCTGGGGGCCGAGGCTGGCCACCTCGCCCGGTGTCCTGGACAACGTGACCGGCAGTCCGCGGATGTCGACTTCCCGCTGCACTTCCTCACACCACGCCTTCATGAAGTAACGGTTCTGCCAGGCCTGCTGGTCGCGCACGACGTCGGCGAAGTTGTTCACGGGGCTCGCGACGATGCCGGCGTCCGCGAACGCCCGCACGAGATCCTCGTGACCGTGCGCGAGCGTTGCCGACTCGATCGCCGCGATCAGCGCCGAATTGTGCCGTCGTCGCCCGGCGGCGTCCGCAAACCGTGCATCGAGCAACGCCGCCGGCCGGCCGAGCGCCGCGCACAGCGCCGCGAACCGTGCATCCTCGTTGGGTTCGCAGACATAGACCCATTTGCCCTGTGTCGGATAGAGATTCCACAGGGGATTCGCGACCTCGCGGCGCGAATGCTGCAGGGCGCTCCCCGCGTCGCCGGCGAGATAGGCCTGCAGATGTCGCGCCGCGAGATAGAGCTGCGCGCCATACAGCGATGCATCGAGGCTCTGCCCCCTGCCGGTGCGGCGACACTCGTACAGCGCGAGCACGATGCCGAGCGCGGACATGATGCCGCCGTAGGCGTCTCCGGAACCCATGCCGAGGTAGATCGGCGGCTGCCCCGGCTCGCCGAGCCTGGCCATGACGCCGGTCAGGGCCTGGACGGTCATGTCGAAGGAAGGCTTCGAAACCTTGCTGAAGCGACCGTAGCCCGTGTTGGTGGCGTAGACGAGCTTCGGATTGATCGCCGCCAGCTTCGCGTACGACAGGTTCCAGGCGTCGAGCATCTCCGGCGCGAGGTTGGAAAGGAACACGTCCGACTTCTCGACCAGCCGGTACAGGATCTCCTGCCCCTCCGGCTTCTTGAGGTCGATCGCCATGCTCTTCTTGTTGCGGTTGATGACCAGGAAGTACTGGTTCCAGTCGCCAACCTCGAGCGACTTGATGCTGCGCACGCCGCGGCCCTGGTCGCCGCCCTGCGGCCGTTCGACCTTGATGACCTCGGCGCCGAAATCGGCGAGGTACTGGGCCGAGACCGGACCCTGGAACCAGACCGTGAGGTCGACGACGCGGATGCCTTCGAGTGCCTTTGCCATGGTTCGTTCCCCGCGCGGCTAGGCCAGCACGCCCGCGTCGGCCAGTTCGTGAATCCGGTCACGCGTGTAGCCGAGCAGCTCGTGCAGTACCTGATCGGTGTGCTGGCCCACGCAGGGTGCGAGCCGGTCGAGCCGCGCCGGGCTGTCGCTCAACCAGACAGGGAATCCGAGCGAGCGGACCTTGCCGAAACTCGGGTGCTCGAACTCGACGATGTAGCGGTTGGCATAGACGCCAGGGTCGTTCGCCGGATAGTCGAACTGCTCGATGATGTCGGCGGAGAGCTGCTTGTCCAGGAACGCCTGCCGCCAGTGATCGGCGGTTTGGCGGCGGAAGCGGTCCTCGAGCTCGTGGATGAGGTCGAGCCGGTTGATGGAGGTCCGCTTGTCGTGCGTGTCGAAGCGCGGATCGTCCTGCGCAATGCCGACGATCCCGGAGAACGCCGGCCACCAGCGGTCCGTGTCAGGCATCGTGAGCGTCACCCAGCGGCCGTCGGCGCTCATGTACACCGAACCCGACATCGGGTTGGAAACGTCGAGACGCGAAATCGGGTTCAGCAGGCGGTCGCCGTGCCCGATGGCCAGGAATGCCTGCAGGTCCAGGGCCGACCCGTACATGTTGGCCCCGAACAGCGACACGTCGACCTGCTGCCCCTCGCCACTCTGCAGTCGGTGCAGCAACGCCGTAACCACACCGAAAGCCAGCTGTCCGGTCGCATGCATGGCCCCGGCCCCGGTGTACACCGGCGGCTGCCCTGGCTGCGGCAGGATCGGCATGGCGCCGGATCGCGCGGCTGCGAGTTCGTCGATGGCGGGCAGGTCGGCATCCGGACCTTCGGGACCGAACCCCGACAGCCGCGCGTACACGATGTCCGGCCGCGACTTGCAGACCGAGTGGTAGTCGAGCCCGATCGCGGCGAGTTCGTCAATCTGCCAGTCAGTGACGACGACGTCGGCCTTCGCAGCCAGTGCGGCCAGCAGCTCCCGCCCGTCGGCGCCGGCGGGGTCGATCGCGACCGAGAGCTTGTTGCGGTGCGCGAGATCGGCTTCGTGGTTCCAGCACCCCGTCGTCGTCGCAGGTGGCGACGGCAGCAGATCGAGCCGGACGACGCGCGCCCCGAAGTCGCCGAGGAAGGCCGTCGACAGCGCCGCGCAGAACTGGCGTGTCAAATCAAGGACGGTGACATCGTGCAGGACCTGGCCCATCTGGCTGCCTCGCTGTTTCGATCGGGAAAACCCCGGGTCGCACCGACAGGACCTGCGCTGCCGTGACGCCGCGGCAATGATGGCAACCGGCGCGCGGCCCCGCCATCCTGCATCTGGACTACGTGGCAGTGGCCCCGGAGCGTGGCGCCGTCGTACCCCGCGGCTCAGGCGCCCCGTGCGGCACGTGCCTGCTGCCGTGCGGCGCGCCGCCGCAGCAGGTCCGGGCGGTCTGCGGCCACACCGGCCGTGACCAGCGCCTCGACCTCGGCGTCACCGTAGCCCAGCGCCGCCAGCACCTCGCGCGTGTGCTCACCCTGCATCGGCGGGTGTCTTTCGACGACACACGGTGTGCCGTAGAACCGGATCGGCACGCCCGTGACGTCCAGCGCCCCGAGCACGGGATGCTCGAGCCGGACGATCATGTTGTTATGCCGTATCTGCGGATCCTTGACCACGTCCTCCACGTCGTTGATCGGTGCACAGAGCACATCTGCCGCGATCAGCCGCTGCACGAGTTCCTCGCGGTCGAACTGGCTCGTGCGCCCGGACATGACGCGATCGAGTTCGTCGTGGTTGGCCAGCCGCGCCCCGATGTCATGGAAGCGCGGGTCGCGATCCCAGTCGGCGTCCAGCGCCCGGCAGACGTTGCCGAAGAACTTCTCGCTCGGCGTCGTGATGATCACGTGCCGGCCGTCCTTCGTCGGGTACACACCGGACGGCGCGAAGTACTGGCTGCGGTTGCCGGTGCGTCGCGGCGGTTCGCCCGTGGCGAGATAGCTGCCGATGGAACTCGCCTGCGCGTGCATCAGCGCGTCCAGCAGCGACACCTCGATGCGCTGGCCCTGACCGGTGCGATCGCGCACGCGCAGCGCGGCCAGCGCCGCGTTGCTGACGAGCAGCGAGGTGATGACGTCGACGGCCGGGAAGCCCGTGCGTACGGGACCGCCGCCAGGCTCGCCGTTCAGCCCGAGCACGCCGCAATAGCCCTGGGTGAGGAAGTCGATGCCGGGACGCCCGGCATAGGGCCCATCGGGCCCGAAGGCCGTGACGCCGATCCAGACCACGTCGGGCCGGTGGGCCTTCACCTGCTCGTAGGCGAGGCCCAGCCGGCTGAGCGCCGGCTCGCGCACGTTGGTGATCACCACATCGGCCGTCGCAGCGAGACGCGCGAACACCTCCTGCCCTTGCGGCGACTGCATGTCGATGACGACCGCGCGCTTGTTGCGGTTCAGACTCAGGAACGGCCCGCATTCGCCGTCGCGCATCGCGCCGAGGCGGCGGCTGTCGTCACCCAGGTGTGACTCGACCTTGACGACATCGGCGCCGAGGTCGCCGAGCAGGGTCGCGCCGTACGGGCCCGCCAGCATCGTCGACACGTCGAGCACGCGCACGCCGGCGAGCGGCCGGGTGGAGACATCGGTTTCGGACACGTGCAGGATCCCCCGTTCAGGTACCGCGGAAGACTGGCTTGCGCTTTTCGAGGAACGCCATGGTTCCTTCCTTGGCGTCGGCCGTGGACGCGACAGACACGCCGTAATGCCCCTCGAAATCGAGCATCTGCTCGAGGTCGTGCTGCAGCGACATGTGGATCAGGCGCCGCGCCATCTCGACTGCCGTGCTGGCCTTGGCCGCAATCGTCTTCGCGTAGTCGAGTGCCGCGGCGAGGCTCGTACCCTCCGGCACGAGTTCGTCGATGAGGCCGAGCTCGCGGCACTCCTCGGCCCTGAACACTCTTGCCGTCTCGACGACCATCAGTGCGGTCGACAGCCCCACGACGCGCGGCAGGAAGTACGACAGCCCGCAGTCCGGCGCCACGCCGATGTTGGTGAAGATGGCGCTCATCTTCGTCGTCGTATCGCCGAACCTGCGGTCGCAGGCGAGCGCGTACGCGAGCCCCGCGCCGACGGCATGGCCGTGGATGGCCGCGATCACCGGCTTGTCGACCGCCACGAGCTGGCGAGCCACGTCGAAGAAATGCCCACCCGGGGTCTTGCGCTGCCAGCGCGGGATCGGCCGCGAGGCATCGGACGTGCCCGGCATCGCATGCTCGCCCTCGCCGGAGATGAACTCCACGTCGCCGCCGGCGCAGAAGGCACGCCCGGCGCCGGTCAGCACGATCACGCGCACGGCGTCGTCGAAGCGCAGCCGGTACAGCAGGCCGGCGAGTTCCTCGGCCAGCTGCCAGCTCACGGCATTGAGCTTGTCGGGACGATTCAGCGTGATGACTGCGACGTTGCCGTCGAGTTCGTAACGCAGGGTCTTGAGGTCGTCGGTCATGGTGCTTGCATCTCGATGCGTGGCGGGCGGGTGTCGCGGAAACGGCCCGGCAGTCTGGCGGCCATGGACAGCATGGGCGGAGGTAGCGTCAATAGATGATCTGGCGCTCGACGAGGTCACGGTAGCGCTCCTCGCCGAGCCCGAGGACTTCGCGGAAGGCGTGCTCGTTGTCCTGGCCGAGCATCGGGCCCGGACGCACGACCGGTACGGACCGGCTCATCTTGACATAGGCGCCATAGATGGTTTCGCGGAAGCCGAGCGGATGATCCACCTCGACAAAGGTATTGCGCGCCGCGAACTGCGGATCCTGCAGCAGGTCGCCGACGTTGAGCACCGGTGCCGCCGCCACGCCGTGATCCTGCAGCTGCGCGGCGAGTTCGCGGTCGTCGTGCTGCGCGGTCCACTCGCCAAGCCGCCGATGCAGTGCGTCGATGTGGGCGACGCGCCCCTGCAGCGTCGCGAAGGCTGCTGCCCTCGCCCACTCCGGTTCGCCCATGGCGTGCACGAGCGCCGCCCACTCGGCGTCGGTGCGCACGGCGATGCTGATCCAGCGGTCGTCGCCCCGGCACGGGAACACGGAGTGCGGCGCCGCCGCGGCGAGCGGATGCTCGTTGCCCTTCGGCCCACCGACGCGGCCATTCAGCACGTAGTCCATGTACGCGGGAGCGACGAGCTGCATGACGGCTTCCTGCTGCGAGAGGTCGATGTGCTGGCCCTGGCCGGTGTTACGCCGGTGGTTGAGTGCCGTGATGATGGCGAACGCACCAAAAATCCCGGCGAGTGGATCGGAGAAGGCGTTCTCGAACGGCACCGGCTCGCCACCCTTGTACCCCACCAGGCTGTCGAGACCGGTCAGCGAGGTGAGGCTCATACCGTAGGTGCGCACGTGCTCGAGCGGGCCGTACAGGCCCGCCGCCGGCATCGAGAACAGGATGACATCGGGTCGCACCTCGCGCAGCCGCTCGTACCCGAAGCCGAGCCGCTCCATGACACCAGGTCCGAAGTTCTCCACCACGACGTCCGAATGGGCGATCAGGTCGAACGCGAGATCCCGTGCCTCCTGCTCCTTGAGATTCAGTGCGACCGATCCATTGCCGGCCCAACAGGCGTGATTCGAGAGGCTGCGATCAGGGCCGGGCTTGCCTTCGGCGAACGGCGGCAGCGTCCGCGTCATGTCCAGGCGTTGTCGCGACTCGACCTTGAGCACCTCGGCGCCGAGAAACGCGAGCGTCTGGCCCACCACGGGCCCGGCCCAGACCCAGCCGAAATTGACAACCCGGATGCCCGCGAGCGGCAGTTGCCCGCTCGTGCGGGCCGGCACCGGCGTGTTGGTTGCGACGGCGTTCAAATGATGCCCCCGGCCCGCAGCGACGCGAGTTCCCCGGAACCCAGTCCGAGCAGTTCGCCATAGACCTCCGCATTGTGCTGGCCCAGGCGCGGCGCCGGGCGTACCGGGCCACCCGGCGAGGCCGGCAGCTTGAACGGTGCGCCGAGGTTGCGGACACGCCCCAGGTCCGGATGCTCGATGTCGACGAAGTAGTCGCGTGCCGCGAGGTGCGGCTGTTCGGCCGCCTCCGCGATCGTGAACACCGCCGTGATCGGGCAGCCGGCCGCCTGGCACTTCTCCATGATTTCCATCTTGGTGTGCCCGGCCGTCCACTCCTGGATGAACGAGTACATGATGTCGGCGTTCTGCGCACGCACGTACATGTCGTTGAAGATCTCGAGGCTCGCCCACTCGGGATCGCCCATGACCTTGCACAAGCCTTCCCACTGGCCACGCTCGAGCGCGAGCATCCACACGTGGCCGTCCTTGCACGGCACGATGGTCGCGGGCGCGCCGAGCGGCATGCCGACGCCCGTGCGCTTGTCGAAGCGGCCTTCCTGAGCGACGAGACCGATGTTCTGCCCGCCGACGAACGACGCGGCGATCGCCTCGGCGCAGGACACGTCGACCTGCTGCCCGCCACCGACGAGATCGCGGCCGTACACCGCCGCGAGGCCCCAGGCGGCCCCGGCGATGGCGCCGTAGTAGTCGGCCGAGAAGGTGCCCTGCTCGAGCGGCATTTCCCCGGGGCGCCCGCAATAGCGCGAACTGGCGCCCGAGAGGTGGAACGCGTTCAGGTCGTAACCGTTCCAGCCGGCGTAGGGACCTGTCTGCCCGAACGGCGTGATGGAAATGACGACCAGCCCGGGATTGACCTGCTGCAGCTGCGGATACGTGAGCCCCCACGCCTGCATCTGCCGCGGCAGGTTGTTCTCGACCAGCACGTCGGCCCAGCGCAGCAGTCGCAGAAAGAGTTCGCGCCCCTCGGTCGAGGCCACGTCGCAGGTGATGCCGCGCTTGTTGGTGTTGTTGACGAAGTAGAGCCCGCTCTTTTCGCGGTGCGGCAGGTCACCGGGAAACGGCCCGATGCTGCGCGCCGCATCGCCGTGCGGCGGTTCGACCTTGACGACCTCGGCACCATAGTCGCTGAAGAGCTTGGCGCAGTAGGGCGCGGACACCATCTGGCCGAAATCCACGACCTTGATGCCCGTGAGCGCACCGGCGCGCCCGGCGCCAGACGGTTCGGCCCCTCGGCCCTGGGCGTGATTCATGGTCCTCGCTGCCTGCGCGGGATGCTTCGCATGAGCGCCGTCGGTCTGCCGTCCGGATCAGCCCGCGAACGGATCCGGAATCGTGCGGGGCAGGCCGCGATCGAGCACATCCGCGGCGATGAGCGACTCGAGATGGCGCGAGTCCCACCAGTTGAGCTGCAGCTGCTTGGCGCGCCGATAGTAGAGCTGGATGTCGTAGTCGAGCGTAAAGCCGATACCCCCGTGCACCTGCTGGGCCATGTGCGTGACGTCGCGGAAGGCCTTGCAGGCGAAGAGCTTCGCCATCGGCGCGAGCCGCCGGATGTCGCGGCCCGTCGAGTGGGCCCACGCCGCTTCGTACACGAGTGTCTTGGCGCCCTCCACGACGGGCGCCGCGTCGGCCATGTCGTGGGCCAATGCCTGGAATGCGCCAATCGGCTTGCCGAACTGTTCACGGTCCTTGGAGTACTGCACGGTGATTTCGAGCGCGCGCTCCGCGCCACCTGCTGCGTAGGCGCCGAGCAGGATGATCGCCTCGTGCATCGCCTCGTGCCAGTGGCCCCAGCCACTGCGCTCCGTGCCGAGACGCTGCGCCTCGGACACGAACGCGTCATCGAACGCCACGCGGTACTGGGTATCGGAGGCCATCGACCTCTGCTGGGCGAGCGTCAACCCGGGGGTGCCGGTGTCGACGACGAACAGGTCGACGTCCATGGGTTGCGGGCCGGTCCGTGCCAGCACGAGCAGCTTCTGTGCCGCCCTCGCGCAGAACACGTGGCGCTTGACGCCGCGCAGCCGGTAGCCGCCCTGCACGCGCGTGGCCGCGAGTTGCACGCCCTCGGGCGCGTAGCCGCCGTCGGGTTCGAGCCAGGCGGGCACGACGATGGTGTCGCCGCTGCCGATGGCCGTGAGCAATTCCTTCTGCTGGGCCTCGCTGCCGGCGCGACGGATCGCCAGCACACTGAGCACCGCGCTCGGGAAATGCGGCCCCGGCACCAGCGCGCGCCCGAACTCCTCGTAGATCACGGCGCAGTCGAGCATGTTGAGCCCCATGCCGCCGAGTTCCTGCGGCAGCAGGATGCCGGGCAGCCCCATCTCCTGCATGTTGCGCCACAGCGGCTGGGGCAGGCCGACCGGGTCGTCCTCCATGCGGCGCACCACGTCGACGCCGCAGCTCGCCGCGCACAGGTCGCGGCTCGTCTCGCGCAGCATGCGTTGCTCGTCAGTAAAGGTCAGGTCCATGGCTTGCTCTCGTTGCTGTCGGCGATGCGGCGCACCAGGCCGCGTCAGGGAATCCAGCGTGGACCCTTGCGGGCCCAGGGGTTGTCGGCTTCGTCGGCGGGCAGCGCGAGCTTCGCGCGCCCTTCGGTCGTGATCTCGCCCGCGACGCTCACGGCGACGGCGACGTCGACCCAATGGCAGCCGACCGCGTCCGTCGACACGCCAGTGACGCGTCCCGAGAAGGCCATCCGGTCGCCGGGGAATACGGACTTCTTCATCTTGAAGCTCATCCGGCCGAGCCGGCCCTTCGGGCCCGTCCAGTCGGTGAGGTAGCGTTCGAACCACGCCTGGAAGTTGGGTGTGTTGACAAAGATGTCCTTGACGCCGTTGCGTTCGATCGCGAAGGCCTTGTCGTGGTGCATGGGGCGCCAGTCGCGGCTCGCGATCGCCCCGAGCACGATGGTCGTCGCGGTGACGTCGATCTGCAACGACGGCAGTTCCTGCCCGGCCCTGACCTCGCGCGCCAGCAGGTTGCGCACCGTGCTCACGGCTGTGGCTCCGGGCGCCGGTAGCCGAGGAAGCTGTAGGTCTCGGTGCCGACCCACGCTCCCTGCTGGTTGCGGGTCTCGACGTCGATGACCCAGAAGCGGCCGACACCGAGCTTCGTCTGCTTGAGTTCGCCCACTGAACGCACGACCTGGTGCGTCGTGAGGACGTCGCCCATGCACACCGGCTCGCCAAACACGGCCTCGTTGCTGACGACCACGGCTTCCGGCAGGCCGCACAGATCCTTCAGGTCGAAATGCGCCTTGAGCGCCTTGCGCTCGCCGGGCGCGCCTGGCGCCCAGTAATGCGGCCGCATCCACACCGACAGCATGGTCGGCGGCGCGATGCGCCCGCCCGCGAGTTCCTGCGCGAGGCGCTCGTCCCAGTAGAGCGGATTGCCGTTGCCGGTCGCGGCGCAGGTGTTGTAGACGTAGCCGATCTCGATCGGGAACTCTGAGCGCTCCTCGTACTGCGGCATGCCGATCAGCGTGCGCACGGCAGGCGGCAGGTCGCCTGCTGCTTCCGGCGCCATCGTCCTGTCGCCCGTCACTGGATGCACCCACTGCCGCGCAGCTCGCGGATCTCCTCGGCCGAGTACCCGGCCGCGCCGAGCACCGCATCGGTGTCGAGGTGCCCGGACGGCGGCAGCTCGAAGACCGGCGCAGCGCGTTCGGCACCCGCGAGATTCGGCGCGAGCTGTTCGAACCGGCCGTGCTGCGGATGCTGCGCCGTCATGAAAGCGTGTTGCGCGCGCAGGTGACGGTCGGCGGCCACCTCGGCAATCCCGAGCACGGGCGCGACGCAGGTGTCCTGACCCGCGAGCAGCGCCGTCCATTCGTCGCGCGTGCGCGCCAGGAACTGCTGTTGCAGCACCTGGCGGATTTCGTCCTGGCGTGCGGGATCGTACTGCCCGTCGGCGAGTTGCTCGACGCCCAGCAGCCGGCAGAGGTTGCGGAAGAACTTGGCTTCGATGGCACCGACGGCGAGATGCCTGCCGTCGGCGGCAGTATAGACGCCATAGCAGGCGAACCTGCCGGTCAGCAGTGCCCCGCCCGGCCGCGTCTCCTCACCGGTGGCGAGGTACTGGTCGAGATACAGCGACATCAGATTCAGTACGCCGTCGACGACCGAGACGTCGAGGTACTTGCCGGCGCCGGTTCGCGAGCGCGCTAGCAGCGCCGCCACAATCGACATCGCCGCATGCATGCCACCGCCCGCACTGTCGGCCACGGTCGCCCCCGGAATGGCGGGCCGGCCATCGGCGTCGCGCCCGCTGCAGGCGAGAAAGCCGCCCACCGCGAGATAGTCGATGTCGTGGCCCGCCCACTGCGCATACGGCCCCTGCTGCCCATACCCCGTCGTCGAGCAATAGACGAGACCCGGATTGCAGGCCGAGATCTGTTCGTACCCGATGCCCAGCCGCGCCGCCACGCCGGGCCGGAAGCTTTCGATCAGCGCATCGGCGTCACGCGCGAGCCGGCCGAGCACCTCGCGACCGCCGGCCGACTTGAGGTCGACCCGGATACGCTGCATGCCGCGTCCACCACCGTAGGCATGGAACACCGGTTCCACGGCGTCGACGCCTGCGCCCGTGACCGGTGCGACCTTGACCACGCGCATCCCGTAGTCGGCCAGGATGCGCGATGCCCGCGCGGCCGGCCCGACGGCGGCGAGGTCGAGAACCGTGAAGCCCTGCAGCAATGCCATGTCGCGCCCGTCAGAAGTTCTTCGGCAGGTCGAGCTTGCGCTTGGCGATGATGTTCTTCTGGACTTCCGACGAACCGCCGCCGATCGTGTCGATCACCGTGTAGGTGTAGCAGCTCTCGGCACGCCCCTTGAGCGGAGCGTCCTCCGTGCCGAGCGCAAGCTGCGCGCCCGGGCCCACGATGTCCATGGTCGCGTCGGCGACACGCCGCGACAGCTCGGTCGCGTAGAGCTTGTATTCGGACGCCTCGACCGTCGGCGTCTTGGTCGAACGCAGGGCCGCGTCCACGAAACGGACCCCGAGCAGCCTCGCCACCTCGCACTCGGTGGCGAGCTGGGCGATCCGCTGGCGGATGACCGGGTCGTCCTTGAGCGGCTTGCGGTCGCGCACGGTGTCGCGCACGAAGTTGCAGAGCAGCTCCACGCGGCCGCGGATCGGCGAGAACGTGAACATGGTGAAGCGCTCGATGTCGAGCGCCTCCGCGATGTACTGGAAGCCCTTGCCCTGCTGACCCACGCGATAATCGTCGTGCACGAAGACGTTGTCGAAGAACACCGCGTTCGTACGTTCGCCGCCCATGGTGTACATGGGCTGGATCGTCAGGCCCGGGTCATCCATGCGGATCAGGAACAGCGAGATGCCATGGTGCTTCGGCGCGTCGGGGTCGGTGCGCGCGCCGACCCAGTACCAGTCGGCGAAGTGCGCCGAAGTCGTGAAGACCTTCTGCCCGTTCAGCACCCAGCCCTCGCCCTTGCGCTCGGCCTTGAGACGCATCGCGGCCGAGTCGGACCCCGCACTGGGCTCGGAATAGCCGACCGCGAATTCGATCTTCGCGTCGAGGATCTGCGGCAGGAACTCCTTCTTCAGCTTGTCGGAGCCGACGCGGATCAGCGTCTTGCCGATGATGCCGATGCCCTTGCCGATCTGCGGCGCGCCGACGGACGACAGCTTCTCGTTGAGCAGGAACTCGTAGAAACCCTCGCCATCCTGCCCACCGACTTCCTTCGGCCAGGTGATGCCGAGCCACCCCTTCCGGGCGAGCTTGCCCATGAAGGCACGTCGCTCCGGCGTGTCGCACACCTGCGCCATGTTCTCGCGCGTGACGTCCATGACCTTCGGGTCGTAGTTGTCCCGAAGGAACCGGTCGACCTCGCCCAGGAAGGCGCGTTCTTGCTCGTTGAATTCAAAGTCCATGACCTGGCTCCGCAAACGGAACGATGACCGGGAACGCTGCCTGCGGGGCCCGGCCTGCCGGGCCCCTGGCGCGCGCTGGTGCGTGCAGCGCCGACAGGCGCACTCGCCAATGTCTCAACGTAGCCCCCGACCCGGTGCCGGGCTACGTCCGATCGGACTATCGGATGCAGCGTCGCATCAGCGGCCCCGATAGTTCGGCCTGCGTTTCTCGGCAAATGCGCGCGGACCTTCCTTCGCGTCCTCCGAGGAGAACACGCGCGCGCCGATCGCCTTCTCGAGCACGAAGTTCGGCTCGTTGTTGAGCGCGCGCACGGCGATCTCCTTGGCCGTGCGCACGGCGAGCGGCCCGTTCGCACAGATCGTCTCCGCGATCGCGAAGGCCTCGTCGAGCAGCCGCTCGGCCGGCACGATCCGGTTGACCAGGCCGACTTCGTAGGCCCGGCGCGCGTCGATGCTCGAGCCGGTCATCAGCATTTCCATCGCCACGGCCCACGGGATCTGCTGCGGCAGGCGGATGTGGCTGCCGCCCACCGGGATCACGGCCCACTTGACCTCGCTCAGCCCGAACGTGGCGTGCTCCGCCGCGACGCGGATGTCGGTGCCGAGCATGAACTCCATGCCGCCTGCCACGCACATGCCATTGATCGCGGCGATGATCGGCTTGAACACGTACTGGAACGGCCGCTTCATCGGGTCTTCGTAACCCATCGAGTCGCCGGCCGCGATCGCGGGCAACGCGGACTTGAGGTCCATCCCGGCGCAGAACATGCGACTGCCGGCCCCCGTGAGGATCGCGACGTGCAGGTCCGGATCGGCGTTGAAGTCGTCGAACACGGCGTCCTGTGCGATCAGCATCTCGCGCGTCAGCGAATTTCCGGCCTGTGGCCGGTTGTAGGTCATCAGCGCGACCGGGCCACGCTTCTCGTAGGTGAAAGTTTCCGGAAGGTTCAATGCCATGTGCCGATCCTCTTGGAGCGCAGTCGCCGGCACCGCACCGGCGAGCCGCGAGCAGTACTCAGTGCGTGTCCGGCGCCGTCGCGCCCGCGCCATCGCCGCCCGTTTCCGCACTCGTGCCGGGCAGCGCCGCGACGACCAGTTCGGCCACGTCGTAAACCTTGCGCTCGGCGCCGTGCTTGGCCGTGCCCGAGCTCAGCATGAGCAGGCAGAACGGGCACGAGGTGGCGATCCTGTCGGCGCCAGTCCCGAGCGCCTCGCCCGCGCGCACGTCGCTGATCCGCGCCGTGCCCCCTTCACGTGCCCAGTAGTTGCCGCCACCCCCGCCGCAACAGAAGCTGTCCTTGCGGTTGCGCGGCATCTCGACGAGGTCGCCGAGCGCCATGACCACGCTGCGACTCTCGTGGACGATGTCGTTGTGCCGCGCGTGGTAGCACGGATCGTGAAAGGTGATCTTCTGCGTCGCGTCGCGTTCGACGGGCAGTCGTCCGTCGCGGATGAGCTGGTCGATCAGCACCGAATGCGGGATCGTGCGCCAGTTCCCCCCGAGTTCCGGGTAGTAGCGGTCGAAGCTGTTGAAGCAGTGCGCGCACATCGTGATGACGTTGGCCACCTGCAACTCGCGGAATTCCTCGATGTTCGCCTGCGCGAGTTCCACGAACAGCAGTTCGTTGCCCATCATCTTGGCCGGATCGCCAGTGCAGCGCGACTCCTCGAGGATGCCCCAGGACACACCCGCCGTATCGAGGATCCGCGCCATTGCGCGGGCGACCTGCTGGGCACGCTCCTCGAACGCGACCGAGCAGCCGATCCAGAGCAGGTATTCGGTCTTGCCCGGCTCGAACAGCGGAATGTCGAGCCCGCGGCGCCAGTCGTCGCGATTGGCCGAAGTGCCGACGAACGGGTGGCTGCGCGACTCGAGGTTGCGGTTGCTCGCAGCCATGACCTCGGGCATTTCCGAACGGCCCATGACGAGCTGCCGGCGGAAGTGCAGGATCGCCTCGGCCGGGCTGTTGGTCACGGGGCATTGCTCGACACAGGCCGCGCAGGTCGTGCAGCTGAAGAGCGCGTCCATGCCGAGTTCGTCGACGAGGGAAGCATCGTCGCGCCGGCCCTGCTCCAGGTACCCGGCGCAGGTGAGCATGATGTTCTTCGGCGACAGCGGCTTGCCGGTCTGCGTTGCCGGGCAGGCTTCCTGACAGCGGCCGCACCAGAGACAGGCGGAGGCATCGATCAGGCTCTTGAGTGGCAGGTCGGCAAGCTTCTCGGCGCCGAGCGCCGGTTCATCGGCCTCGAAGTCGATCGGCGGCAGCATCACGCCGGGCCGGCGCCGCGCGAGCGCTGCGTTGATCGGCCCGAGCAACATGTGCGACATCGGCGTGCGGGTGATCAGCACGACGAAGGCGAGCCCGAGCAGACCGTGCGTCCACCAGACGAGGAGGTAGCCGCCGTCCGCCGCCGCGCCGCGCGCCCCGACACCCGCGAAGCCGCGCAGGGCGTCCGCCAGCGCGCGGCCCAGGAACTCGCCGTCGCCCGCGACGCCGGGCTGCGCCAGCCGCACGGCTTCGACGACGAAGCCCGCGACGATGACGAACAGCAGCAGGATTTCCATCGGCACGAAGCCGCGCCGTGCCCTCGGCGCCGTGAGCCGCTCGGGAGGCCATGCCCGTCGCGCCAGCATGAACGAGGCGCCGAGCAGCATCGCGACGCCGGCGAGCTCGCGGCCCAGCCGCATCACGACAAAACCGAACGTGCCCGAATAGACGGGGACTCCGACCAGGCCCAGCGCATAGACCGCGTGGCCCAGGATGGCGACGAGGCTGCCGAAATACAGCAGACCGTGCGCCAGCCCCGAGGCCGGCCGCTTGAACACCTTCGAGATCAGCAGCCCACGCGTCGCGAACGAGCGCCAGTTCACTTCGGCAAACAGCGCACGCAGCCCCGCGAGCCCATGCTCCGGCGCGATGCGCAGCCACGTGGCGCGCAGACCGGAGACGATGCTCGCGGCCGCCGCCAGCAGCAACAGCGCCAGGATCAGGTAATTGACCGCGCCGATCTCGAGCATCGTTCGATCCGCCCGCGTCCGCTCCCATGGCGGGACTCACGGACGGTCGCGCCTGGGCGAACCCGTGCCGTGCCTCCCAGGGGCCGCGACCCTACCGCTTGAGGATCGCAGCCGTGGCGTTTCCGCCAAGTCCGAGCGTCTGCGCGAGCCCGACCTTCGCGTCGGGCACCTGTCGCGCACCCGATTCGCCGCGCAGCTGCCAGGTCAGCTCGGCAATCTGGAACACGCCCATGGCGGTCGTCGCCTCGCCAAACGACACGAAGCCGCCGGACGGGTTGATCGGCATGCGACCGGTAGGTGCCGTTTCGCCGGCCGCGACGAGCCGCTCGGCTTCGCCCGGCTGGCAGAGGCCCCACTCCTCGGGGAACGCCAGTTCATAGTAGCAGGTGTTGTCCTGCAGCTCGGTGAAGCTGACATCTTTCGGACCGATGCCGGCGCGCTCGAACGCGCGGCTCACGGCGGCACGGGCCTCGGTGTGCAGGCTCGGCCCGCTCGGCACCGGGCCGGCCAGCCCGCGTGGCAGCGAATCCTCGAACGTCATCGTCGCCACGGCGCTCGATGCCACCCAGACGGGCTTGCGCTTGAACTCGCGCGCCTTCGCTTTCGAGCAGATGATGGCCGCGGCCGCGCCATTGGACACCGGGCAGATCTCGAACAGGCGCAGCGGATTGCTCACGTACGGCGAGGCGAGCACTTCCTGCAGGCTGACTTCCTTCTGAAAGCGCGCATACGGGTTGCCGACGGCGCACCTGCGTGCCTTGACGGTGATCTGCGCGAACTGCTCCTCGGTCGTGCCGTAGTCGTGCATGCGCCGCCGCGCGAGCGTCGCCCAGAATGACGGCCCCGGAAAACCGATGCAGCGCTGGCGCAGGAACTCCCTGTCGTTCGGGTCTTCGATGCCCGAGGTCTGGATCATGCCCTTGGGCATCACTTCGCCACCGACCACGAGGACCATGTCGTACAGCCCGCCCGCCACCATCGAGTAGCCGACGTTGAACGCGTTGCCGCCGGCCGCGCAGCCTGCGGACATGTTGTAGACCGGTATGCCCGTCGAACCGATGTCCTCGACGACGTCGTTGCCGTTCAGGCCCCAGCCCTTGCCCCCCGAGAAGCGCGAGCTGGCCGCCGCGACCGCCTCGACCTGGCGCCACGCCACGCCCGCATCAGCGAGCGCCATGTCGACGGCGTGCCGACACAACTCGGTGACGGACTTGTTGCCGACGATCGCATCGCCGGTCTTGCCGAAGCGATGAAGCCCTACGCCCAGTACCGCGACTTCCTGCATCTGTCTACTCCTCGCGGCTCAGACGAGCTTGAATTTCCAGGTCGTGAAGGTCTTGTCCTGCTCGTGATGGAGCGCGTCGATGACCAGCTCCACGCGGGCAGCGACGCTGAGCGCCTCCGGCGGGTCGACCATCTGCCCGACCAGTCGCAGGCCGTCGTCTAGGTCGACAACCGCGATCGCGTACGGCTTGAACGGCTCGTCGTAGCGGTGCGGCGACGGCGGCGGGAAGTCGGCGACGGAGTAGCTCCACACCGTACCGCGCCCGCCGAACTCGCACGGCTCCATCTTCGAGCCAGGGCACGCCGGATTGTGGCACGTGGGAAGCTTCGGGAAGTACGGCGTGCCGCACGCGACGCAGCGGGATCCCAGGACCCTCGCGCGGCCGTCGGCGACGAACAATCCTGCCACGCACGGTTCGACGGACTGGACCACAGCGGATTCTCCCTCAGCCCCCACGGGCTGCCTTTATCAGTTCCGGGACGACCTCGAGCGCATCGCCGACGATGCCGTAGCGCGCGTACTTGAAAATCGCGGCGTCCGGATCCTTGTTGATGGCCACGATCGTCCTGGCGGCCGAGCAACCCGCCATGTGCTGGCTGGCCCCAGAGATGCCGACGGCGACATACAGGCGCGGCCGGGTGATCTTGCCGGTGAGCCCGACCTGCCGCGATGAATCGATCCAGCCGTCGTCGACGATCGGGCGCGACCCGCCCCACATGCCGCCGAGCACCGACGCGAGTTCGCGCACCAGCGACAGGTTGTCGGCCTTGCCGAGGCCACGACCGCCGGCCACGATGACCTCGGCATCCTCGAGGCGCGGACCTTCGGCCTGCGGCGCCGCCGTGACCGTGAATCGCTCCTCGACCGTCCCGACGTCGACGTCGAAGGCCGCACACGCCGGCTGGCTCGGCGTTCCGGCCGGCTCGGCCGCCAGCGTCGTCGTCACCAGCGACACGACGTTGATCCGCGACGGCATGCGATACACGACGTGTACGTCGCCGCCGTAGGCCGTCGCCGAAGCGTGCAGCACGCCCGCCTCCGGCTGCAACGCGAACACGTTGGTCACGACGGCCGCGCCCAGGCGGCTCGCCAGACGCGGCGCAACGAGGCGTGCGGTCGCGGTCTGATTGACCAGCACCAGCGTGGGTTGCGTCCGCGTGAGGTGCCGCGACAAGGCCTCGACCAGCCGATCGGGGCCGAGGCTGTCCGGTGCCGGATGCGACAGCACATCGACTGCGGCCACGCCGTGGCGCGAAGCCACGGGCAGCACGGCCGCCTGGCCGGTGCCAAGGACGACCCAGCGCACAGGCAGCCCGGCAGCTGCGCCATATGCGCGAGCAGCCGCCAGCGTCTCCTCGACCCCGCGCTCTACGGTGCTTCCCCAGCTGCAGACGACGACGCTCATGCCGGCCTCTCTAGGCGCGCCCGAACAGGCGCTTGAAGAACCTGACGATGCTCTCCCAGAGCGTCCTCAGAACCACTGCGACGATGTTGATGGACTCCTGCCGCGCCGGCGGGGCCGGTCGAGGCGACGCCGACGAGGCCGCAGTCGACGCGGCGTCGACCGGGGCAACTGCGGTCGCCGTCGGCTCGAGCATCGTGCGAACGTTGCCGACGTACATCTTGATGATCTGGCCGGAGACGCCCTCGATCATGCCGCGGCCGACCTGGGCGATCTTGCCGGTGAGGTCGATGCTCGAGCGCGTTTCCACCTGCGTCGCGGCCCCGCCGTCGATCGCCGTGAGCTGGCTCACGATCGTGCCACGCACCGTGCCGCCGCCGCGCTCCTTGCCCTCGGCCAGCATCTTCACGAGCCCGACCGCACGGTCAGTCTCGGCATAGGTGATCGTGCCCTGGTACTGCGCCGTGACGGCGCCGACCTTGACCTTCACGGCACCGACGAAACTCTTGTCGTCGACGACCTGCGTCAGCGATGCGCCGGGCATGCACGCGACGACGTTTTCCGGGTTCAGCATGAAGGCCCAGACGGTGTCGACCGACGCCCGGACCTCGAACGTCTGCCGCAGTTCTATCGCCATGTCGGGTCTCCCGTTGGATGGCCGGCGTGGTGACGCGCGGCGGCGTCAGACGACACCATCGGCGCGCAGCTTGTCGATGAGCTCGCGCGCCGTTGCGCTCGCGGGCCCCTGCAGGAACTGGCAGTTGCCGCTCACGACCGGCAACTGCTGCCGCACGACTTCCACCGACGGCGCGAGATCCGCTGCGGACAGCCCGAGCCCGGCGAGCGTGACGACAGCCGGTGTCATCTTGCGCGCGGCCATCTTGGCCTTCGCGGTCGGAAAGCGTGGCACACCAACTTCATTGCTGACGGTGACGAGCGCCGGCAACGCCCCGCCCACGACCTCGTCGCCGTCCGTGGTCACGCGCGTGACACTGAGTGACCGGCCGGCGACCGCCACGGCGCGAGCGAACAGCACGGCCGGCAGGCCGAGCTTCTCGGCCAGCAGGACGGGCACCACGCCCTGATCGTCGTCGGACGCCTGACGTCCGCAGAGGACGAGATCCGCGCCACCGCTCTCCTTTACCCATGCGGCGAGAACCGTGGCCACGGCGGCACCGTCGAGCGTCAGGCCGGCCGGGTCGATGGCGATGATCTCGTCGGCACCGAGCGCCGCGCAGTGACGCAGCACGGCCTGTGGGTCAGGCCCGATCGTCACCGCAACGATGGTGCAGGCGACGCCCGAGTCGCGCAGACGCAGCGCGATCTCCATGCCCTGCTCGTCGAAGCCGTTGATCAGTCGCGGCACGGCCGCGACCTCGAGCGTGCGGCCGTCCGCCGCGATCCTGAGCTTGCCCGCCAGCGCCAGGTTGTTGACGGCGTTGGGATCGAGCACCTCTTTCACACAGACTACGATGCGCATGAATCCTGCCTGTCGTTTGGACCTGTAGGCACCGTGTCATTCCTCGCCTTCGAACACCAGACTCTCGGCAGCGCACCACACGCCATCATGCTCATAACCCGGAGGCCTGCGGGTCAGTTCTGTCATCAGGTACCAGCGCCACGGGTAGTCGCCAAAGTCGCGAAATGCGCCCGTCAGCGTTCCCGTGAACTCCTGCCGGCCTGCGAAGTGCGTGCCTTCGATCGCCTTGCCGCCATCGCACTCCGCGCGACGACCCCGCATCGCCCCATCGAAGCCCTCGCGATACCCGGCATCGCGCGCCGCACCCTCAGGCCGATGCGAATCGGTCGAAGACATCGAGCGCTCCGTCGACGAGGTCGGAGAGGATCTGCCGCGCCGGCTTCATCTCGGTCACGTAATGGATGCCCTGCCCCGCGGCCTCGGTCATGAGGTCCTTGCGCTGGTAGTCGAGCGAGCCCTGGATGTAGTTGGCCGACAGCAGCATCTGCAGCGGCGGCTTCAGCACCTCGGGGGCCTCGGGCCCGAGCCACTCGTCGTGCCAGGGACAGCGCGTCGTACGCATCGTGTAACCGGAAATGCAGTTGGAATAGACCGTATCGTCGGTCTCGGCCTCGAGCAGGCGCTCCTTGAGCGGCAGGTTCAGATCGGACTCGCGCGAGGCGAGCCACAGCGAGCCCGTCCAGACGCCATCGGCTCCGAGCGCCAACGCGGCAGCGAGATGCCGGCCAGTGGTCACGCCCCCGGCGGCGATCACCGGCACACCGGAACCGCGCGCGATGTCGACCACCTGCGGCACGATCGAGAACGTCCCGATGTCGCCGGTGTGCCCCGCGGCATCGTAGCCCTGGGCGATGATCACGTCGGTCCCCGCGGCGATCTGCTTCTTGGCCTGGCGCGGCTTGCCCACGAGACCCCATACCTGGATGCCGAGCTGGTGCGCACGCTTCAGCAGGAATGCCGGCGAGCCTAGACCCGAGGCAAACACGGGCACCCGCTCGTCGAACACGACCTCGACCTGCGCCAGCGCCCGCTTCTGGTCGAGACCGCCCCAGATGTGCAGATTCGGCGCTTCCTTCGGATCCGGCACATCGTACTTGCGCTTGATCTGGCGCTCGAAGTCCTTGTGCTCCTGCGGAATCTCGGCGAGCAGCTGCTCGACCGTACGCTCGTCGGGCACGGATGAAGGCAGCACGAGATCGATGCCAAACGGTTTGCCGTTGACGCGATCGCGGATCCACTTGATGTCCGCCGCGATGCGCTCCGGCGCATGCAGTGCCTCGCCGAGCACGGCGAAGCCGCCCGCGTTGATGACGGCTACCGCGACGTCCTTGCAGTGCGTGAATGCGACGACCGGATACTCGACGCCGAGCTTGTCGCAAAGTGGGGTATGCAGTGGTCCGCTCATCGCCGATGTTCCGCTGAGTTTGTGAGCACGAATCTATCGGTCCGGGCCCGCAGGTGATACCTCCAATCGGACGATGTACCCCGTACAGCGCGTGGTCAAATGGCCTCGCGCCATCGGGATTCGCGACGCTTCACCGCGTGGTCGCGCGCGGCACCCGCGGGCCATGCAAACCTGGCGGCACGACCGCAGCCACGACGTTCGCATCGCTTGCCCGTCGTCGGCGAGCACCGGCACGCCCTCGTGACCGGCCGCGTTGGTTCCGCCCCTGGCCTGCCCTTGCGGATGCCCCGACTCGCCCCGGCGACCTGGCCGCGGCGGCGAACCCGGAGTCATGACGCAGCGCCGTGCCGGATGTGTCAGTGTACCCGCGGATGACTGGAGGCGGACGCCGATGAAATGGACGCTGCAACGCATGGCAGACCGATTCGAAATCGAGGACATGCTGGTCGACTACTGCCACATCATCGACCAGCGGCAGTTCGATCGACTGGACGAGGTCTTCGCAGAAGACGCGTGGATCGACTACACGGCCATGGGCGGGATCGCCGGCAACCGTGAGGAGATCAAGGCCTTTCTGAGGCAGGCGATGCCGGCGTTTCCCAGTACACAGCACATGATCTCGAACTGCGAGATCCGTCTCGATGGCGACGTCGCCACCGGCCGCATCATGTGCTTCAACCCGATGCAGATGGAACTGGGCGAACAGGGCAGACCCGTCTTCTTTCTGGGCCTCTGGTACGTGGACGAATACACCCGCACCGGGCACGGGTGGCGAATCCGGCACCGGGTCGAGGAAAAGAGCTGGTCCTTCAACGTGCCCGCGTTCATGAACCTGTAACGGCAACACGCCATGCCGCGATTCCGGGCCCCGGCCCGTCGTGCCGGTGGTGCATCACTGCCGCGAACGCCGCGCCTGGTCGCGGCCGCCGCACCTCAGCGGAGCTTTGCATGAATACCCGTCATCTCGTCGACGTCGAACTGCTCGCCGCGCTCGACTTCTTCCCGCAGACCGACCTCGGACCGGAGTCCCTCGCTGCGACGCGCGAAGGCATGCGACAGCTCAGCGCCGCGATGCCGGTGCCCGCGGGCCTGCCGGTCGACGTCGAGGAACGCCACATCGAGGCTGTCGGAGGCCATCGAATCGGCGCACTCGTCTATCGACCCCGCGGCTCAGCGCCGCCGCGACCTGCCGTACTGCACATTCATGGGGGTGGCTACGTCGCCGGGTCGATGCACATGATGGACGGAGCCAACCGCCGACTTGCCGCGGACCTCGGTTGCGTGGTCGTGTCAGTCGACTACCGGCTCGCGCCGGAGACACCTCATCCGGGACCGGTCGAGGACTGCTACACCGCGTTGCGCTGGCTGCACGCGCACGCGGGCGCCCTGGGAGTGGACGCCACCCGCATCGCCGTGAGCGGCGAGAGCGCCGGCGGCGGACTCGCCGCGGCGCTCGCACTCGTTGCACGCGACCGCGGCGAGGTACCGGTCGTTCTGCAGCGGCTGATCTACCCCATGCTCGACGATCGCACCTGCACGATGAGTGATCCAAACCCCTTCACCGGCGAGTTCGTCTGGACACGCGCTCACAACCACTTCGGCTGGAGATCCCTGCTCGGGCATGAACCCGGCCTGGCGGGCGTGTCCCCGTATGCCGCGGCGGCCAGGGCGACCGATCTTGCCGGCCTGCCGCCGGCCTTCATTGCCGTGGGTGCGCTCGACCTCTTCTTCGACGAGAGCCTCGAGTACGCCCGGCGTCTGGTGCGCGCAGGCGTACCGACGGAATTCCACGTGTACCCCGGAGTGTTTCACGGCTCCGATGCCGCCGACGGCGCAGCGCTCACGATCGAGGCGCGGCGCAACGCATCCGAGGCACTGCGACGGGCTTTCGATCGTGCTCCCCGGCGTCCGGCAGCGCCATGACGCATGCGGTGCACTCCGGCCCGCCGAATGCGCCCCAGACTCCGCGCGCAGGCTTCTCGCCATGTCTCGGCACGGACGCATGCGCGCTGCCTGCCGACATCGAAAACAGGCTAGACTCGCTCCGCGAGCACCGGAGGACCGCCACCATGTATCCAAAGAGCAAGCCGATACCCAGCGAATGCCACGACATCCTCAGGGACCGTCCGACCGGCCATGTGGCTACGCTGCGCCCCGACGGCCGGCTCTCGGTGAACCCCGTGAGCCCGATGTTCGACGGCGAATTCGTGCGCATCAGTACGCTGAAGTCGCGTCAGAAGTACCGGAATCTCGCGGCCGATCCGCGCATCGCCATCTCGATTCCACATCGCAACAATCCCAATCGCTACATCGAGATCCGCGGCATCGCCGAGCTCACCGACGACAAGGACCGGGCGTTCGTCAACTCGATCGCACGCCACTACCTGAACGTCGACGTATATCCGTTCGACAAGGCCGGGGACGAGCGCGTCACGATCACGATTCACGCCGAGCACGTGTCGAGCCCGGACATTCCGCTGGCCTCCGCCCCGCCGGGGGCGCCGGATCGTGCCCGGGACGGCTGACGCCGTCCGGGCGACCAGCGGCTCGTCAGGACGAAGGTTTCGCGTCTTCGAAACTGCGGAAGACGTGTCCGGCGGGCGGCTGTGGATTGAGATAGGTGCAGCGATAGGTGCGCCGCTTGAAGCGCCACCCCTGCGGCAGCTTCACCAGCTCGTCGAAATAGGTCCCCGTCATCTCGATGCCCGTGCCGTCGGCGAACCGGCAGACCTCGTGTATCGTCGACCGGGCCGTGGCCGTGGTTCCCTGCACCTTCACGATGATGGCGTGCGGGGTCTGCACGACGTACTGCGAGGGCCGCATCTTCTCGCGCAGCAGCGCGACGATCTGACGGCCGCCCTGTGCCGTGAAGTCGAGCGGTGCCCCGACGTCCCAGACGGCGTCTTCGGTGAACAGTTCCTCGAGGGCCGTCCAGTCGTGGTTGTTGGTGCCGTCGCTCCAGCGCTCCACGAGTTCGCGGATCGCCAGTCGGTCTTCGATGTCACTCATGCAGAACGCTCCTGTTGGTTTCGTCTCGGCAGTCACGTCCACGCCGCATCCGGATCGAGGCCGGCGGCATGGCGCGCGGCGACGTAGCCGAAGGTCATCGCCGGACCAATCGTGCAACCGGGTCCAGGGTAGACCGCGCCCATCACCGAGGCCGCGTTGTTGCCGACGCAATAGAGCCCTTCGATGAGCGAACCGTCCTCCCGCCTGACGCGGGCGAATTCATCGGTGACCAGGCCGCCCTTCGTGCCCAGGTCGCCCGGGAACACCTGCACGGCATAGAAGGGTGCCTTGTCTATGGGCGCGAGATTGGGGTTTGGCTCGACGGTCGGGTCGCCGAAGTACCGGTTGTAGGCACTGTCGCCCCGGCCGAAATCCGGATCGCGGCCGGCTCGCGCATGGCCGTTGAAGCGGCTCACCGTCTGCTGGAGAACGGCCGGATCCATGCCGAGTTCGCCGGCCAATGCGGCCACCGTCGCCGCCCTGCGGAAATAGCCGCTGTCGAGCATCGCCCGCGGCAGGGGCTGACGCGGGAAGTGGCTGGCAAAGACATAGTTGTCCAGGTAGCGCTGATCGAAGATGAACCAGCACGGCACGTGCGGATTCTCGTCCGTATGCAGCCGGTACATCACCTGCACGACCTCGACATAGCTCGCCGACTCGTTGGTGAAGCGGCGGCCCTGCTGGTTCACCATGATGAGGCCGGGGAAGCCCCGCTCTGCGACGTGAAAGAAGGGCGCTGTGCCGGGCGGCAGGCTCGATGGCCCCCACCAGGCCTCCTCCATGAGGTCGACGGCGGCACCGGCGCGCTGACCGGCCAGGATGCCGTCGCCGGTATTGCCCTCGCTCGCCACGGTCCAGTCGGTGCTGATGGGGTGCTTCTGGAACTTGAGGCGCATCTCCAGGTTGTGCGCAAAGCAGCCGGCCGCGAGGATGACGCCCTTGCGGGCCAGGATGTCGAACGGCTGGCCTTCGCTCTCGACCCGCACGCCCGTGACGCGCCCGCCCTCGACGATGAGCTCCTGCAACGGAGTGTCGAGCCACAAGGGGATGCCGCGCTTCTTCAGCGAAAGACGCAGGCGACCGGCGAGCGCCTGCCCCATCATCAGCATCTTCCTGCCGGCGAGCCACGCGCCGACCAGGCGCAGGCCGATTCGAAGCGCCGTGCGCTTGCCCCGCCAGGTGCGCATGACGAGACCGAGTTCCCGGTACTCGCCCGTGGTAAACGTGAGACCCGCCGGTATGGGTATCACGGGCGGCCGCAGCAGGGCGAGGTCAGGGCCGAGCGCCTTCCCGTCGAACAACTCGGGCTCGACCGCACGACCCAGCGCACTGCCGCCGGGCAGTTCCGGGTAGTAGTCGGAATAGCCCTGCACGTAGCGGCATTGCAGGTCGGATTTCCTGCCCAGCCACTCGAGCATTTTCACGGACTGGCGCAGGAACATGTCGCGCGACGCCCGCGGGCTGCCTTCACCAACCGTCGCGTCGAGATAGCTGCGCGCCGCCTCGAACGAGTCGACGGCGCCGGCCGCGCTCATGAGGTGATTGCAGGGAATCCAGATGCCTCCGCCCGAACGCGCGGTGGAACCGCCGTAGTAGCGGGTCTTTTCGACGAGCAGCACATCGAGCCCGGCTTCGTGCGCCGCGAGAGCGGCGGTCATGCCGCCGGCACCCGAACCGACGACGACGATGTCGACCACCCTCGAGTTCACGCGTTCCCCCTTCTTCACTCCGCCACGCGAAAACGCAGCAGCGTCACCTGATCGTTCACATCCTCGAAACCCGCCTCCACGCACAGCCCTGCACGCAGGGCTTCGGGCGCGCAGTCGATGCCGCCGACGAACCGGAAGCCTTCCTCCATTTCGACCAGCACCACGGGGTACGGCACCTTGTCGGCGAACCAGGGATGCGACGGACGACGTACCACCACCCAACTGTAGACCTTGCCTCGCGGCGAGAGTCTGTGCCAGGCCCGCTCGGTCGAGCGGCAATGCGGGCACATGGGCTGCGGCGGGAAGATCCTCTTGCTGCAACGCGGGCAATCCTGCACGAGCAACTCGTGGCGGCGCAAGCCCGCCCACCATGCCTCGTGGTCCCGTTCGATCTGCGGCAGCGGGCGTGGCGATTCCGGCATTTGCTGTGTCATGTCGCATCACCTCGAGAGGATGACGGCGCTCGTGGGCGCGCCCCAGCAACTCGTGACGAGGGAAAACTCCACGTCCTCGACCTGCGCGGTCGAGGTGCCGCGGACCTGGCGCACGCCCTCGGCAATGAGGTTCCAGCCGTGGATGTAGCCTTCCGACAGCAGCCCGCCCGCCGTGTTGAGCGGCAGTTCCCCGCCGGGGTCGATACGGCCCTCAGCGACGAACTGCGCACCTTCGCCCTTCCGGCAGAACCCGAGGTCCTCGAGCGAGGTGAGCACGAGGGGCGCAAAGTGATCGTAGATCTGCGCCACGTCGATGTTCCGCGGACCGAGCCCGCTCCGTCTCCACAGGGACTCGCCCATGGCCACGACCTCGCTACCCGTCGTGAACGAGCCGCGGTACCAGTTGGTCTGGTACCAGATGGGGAAACTGGTCGCCTGCACCGCCGTATGAATGTAGGCAGGAACCGCCCGGAGCGTGCGCGCACGCGCAGCCGAGGTGACGACGTAGGCCACGGCCCCGTCGGTCTCCAGACAGTAGTCGTAGCGGCACAGCGGCTCGGCCAGGATGGGAGCCGCGAGGTAGTCCTCGCGCGTGAGCGGCTTGTCGCGCATCACGGCGCGGGGATTGCGATTGGCGTTGGCACGGAAGGCCACCGGCACCTCGGCCCACTGCTCCCGTGTGTCGCCGAACTCGATCATGCGCCGGCGGGCATGCATGGCGGTCCACTCCGCCGGTACGATGAGCCCGTAGGGCGCATGCAGGCCGTACACCCAGGGGAAGCTGGCGATCGGCTCCGAACTGCCGTAGCGGTGCCCGGAACGCTCGTTGAGCGATCGGTAGGCGACGACGCAGCTGCACGCGCCCGACGCCACCATCATGGCTGCCTGGGCCACCGTGCCGCACGGGGAACCTCCGCCGTGGCCGATCGTGGCATAACCCTGGATGTTGCGCAGCCCGACGGAGTTGATGACGTCGATCTGGTTGGTCGTATCGAAGTCGGAGTTCACGATACCGTCGACGTCGTCAGGACCGAGGCCGGCGTCCCCGAGTGCCGCAAGCACGGCCTCCGCCGCAAGACACTGCTCGCTGCGGCCGGAATCGGCGGAGAACTCGGTGGCACCGATGCCGACGATGGCGGTCTTGCACCTGAGCGCTTCGTTCATGGATCGACTCCGTTCAACCCGCGGCCGCGTACCCGACACCGGTACCGAATCTGTAGCGGAAGACGGTGCGACTGTCGGCAATGCACAGTTGGCCCGTCTGGTTGCGGAAAGATGCCTTCACGGTCACCTGGTGGCCGACACCGACGCGAAAGGTCTTCGGAACGATCGACATGATCTGCTCGCTCTTGAACACCCGGTCGCCGGGGCGCAACGGTGCGTAGCACTCGATCTCGTAGTCGGTCGCGAGCAGGCGATTGCCCGGGAGAGGCACGCTCATGAAGAACGTCGTGGTCTCTTCCGGCTTGCCCATCCAGGCCGGTCGCCACACGCGATGCTCGCCCGTCAGGACGATCACGCCCCAGGGAGCGATGCGCCCGCCCCACCTGGTCTGCCGCGCGAAATCTTCACTCCAGTAGAGCGGGTTCGGATCCTGGATACCTTCCGCAAAATGCTCGATGTGCTCGATGTCGACCGGGTATGGCTGCTCGACCGGTTCGGATTCGCGCCCGATCCACGTGAGGCCCTCCGCCTCCGTCCCGATGCGATAGACATAGCCGGCGGGATCCTGTTCGAGATTTTCCTCAGCCACGTGATTCTCCTCGCGACGGCAGGACGACCGTGGCGCTGCCGACGGCGACCTTGTCCGCGTCCTGCTTGTCCAGCCAGATGTCCAGGTCCACCAGGTGCTCGCCGTTCTCCACGCGCTTGCCGACGACCACGCCACGGGCCGCGACCGTGTCGTAGCGCACCACGGGACGCCCCATCCGGTACTTGATCCGTCGCGGAATGGCGTTGGCACCCGCCCAGCCGCAGAGCAGGCGCTGGAACAGCCCATGCTGCCAGGTCGCGTTCATGAAGATGTCCGGCAGCCCCTGTGCACGCGCGTATTCCACGTCGTGGTGACCGGGGTACCAGTCGTGGTGCGAGGAGGCAATGAACAGGAACTGCGTATGGCTCAGCGGACCGATGCTGATCGAGGGAATCTCCTCGCCCACGCGCACGTCTTCGTACCATCTGTCTGTCACGGGCGGCAGTTGCATCACTGGTTCCTCATGTTCCCCATGGTGCTGGCTCGCGCGCTAGACCAGGGCGAGCGCATGCTTCTCGTCGAACCCTGACGGGTCCCTGTCGAGGATCTCTGCCGCAACGACCTTCTCGTGATACTGGCAGTTTCCAAGCGTCTGCTGCAGCTGCTTCGCCCACCGGAGGAACGGCGTCGTACGCGCGTCCACCGTGGCGCCGAGCCCGCCGTGCAGCTGCGTGGCGAGCTGGGTCGACTCGACGGCCGCATAGCCGACGAAGGCCTTCGCCGTCGACACCGCTTCCCGGCTCGGAATGCCCTGGTCGATGAGCCAGGCGGCGTAGTAACCCAGGTACTCGCCCATGGTGTTCTTCGCCCAGGCCGTGGCGAGGTAGTTCTGTATGGCCTGGAAGGCGCCGATCGGCTGACCGTACTGCACGCGCTCCTTGCTGTAACTGACGCCGAGTTCGTGCGCCGCTTCCGCGATGCCGGTCATGTAGCCGCAGACGATGGCCGTTGCGGCCTGGAGCACCGGATCGAGAATTTCCCAGGCGTGATCCACGCGGCCGACGACGTCGGCCGCATCCACCCGGACATCGTGCAGCAGGACCTTCGCCTCGGGCTGCAGCGCCAGCGTGCCCAGTGAAACGTGCTCGATTCCGGGCGCACGCGCATCCAGCAGGAACATCGTGAGGCCGTGCTCGGGATCGCCGGCCTCACGGGTGCGCACCACCACGAGCATGCGGTCCGCCTGCTCGGCGAACGCGACGAAATGCTTCGTGCCGTTCAGGACATAGCTGCCATGGTCGAGCCTTGCGGTCGTCCTGACCGTCGCGGCCTCCGGCCGGGCGCTCTCTTCGACGAAGGCGAATGACAGCAGCAGTTCACCGGCCGCAATCCTCGGCAGCAGGGCCGCCTTCTGCGCCTCGGTGCCACCTTCCAGCACCGCGCGGCTGGCGAGCAGAACCGTGGAAAGAAACGGGCCCGGCAGCGCCACCCGCCCCATCTCCCGCATGAGGAGCGTCATGTCGAGATTCGTCAGGCCCATGCCGCCGTACGATTCGGGATAGACGGCACCGAGCCACCCCATCTCGGCCATCCGTGCCCAGATCTGTGCGGGGTAGCCGTCCGGAAGGTGTTCCCACTGGCGCACGGTTGCCAGGGGGCAGGTGGCCTGCAGGAACTCCCGGGCCGAATCCACCATCATCTGCTGCTCGTCGGTCAGTCTGACGTCCATGCGCTCTCCCGCCCGGCTCAGTTGGACCAGCGCGGCAGGTTGAGACCCTGCTGCGCAATGATCTTGCGGTTCAGGTCCATGCCGCCGGCGCCGGATAGTTCGTGCCCGGCCCAGCCGTACTCGGCGGCCCACCAGCCATTGAGCGGCGCTCCCGGCGTATCGACCGTCAGCAGACCGTGGGAACGCATGATGTCCATGGCGAGCGTCGCTTTCTCCCAGCTCAGCATGGCCCGGTACATCTTGCAGGCCGCTGCCTCGAGGGTCGGCACGTAGTTCTTGTCGGCGGTACGCGCGCCCGCGATGAGCTGCATCATCTTGCCGCCCGCAATCTTCACGTGCATGTTCGCGATGGATTGCCGGACCACCGGATCACTTGCGAGTCTTTCACCGTCCATCTCCGCGACACGCACCCACTGGACGAAACGCTCGAATGGTTCGCTGACCGCCTTGAAGTTGATCATGGTCATGCGCTCGCGGGCGAGCGCCTCCATCAGGTGCTGCCAGCCGTGCCCGCGCACGCCGACCAGGTAGCGCTTCGGCACCCGGACCTCATCCAGATAAACCTCGCAGGTCTGGATGCCGTTCATCATCTCGAACACCTGGATCGTTACACCGGGCTGTCTGGAGGGTACGAGCACGATGCTGAGACCCTTGTGTCGAGACGACCCGGCCTCCGACCGCACCAGTGTCCACAGGTAGTCGGAAGTGTCGGCGCAGGTGATGAAGCGCTTCTGGCCGCTGATGAGGAAGTCCTCGCCATCGTCCACGGCACGCGTACGAATGCTCGCGATGTCGTTGCCCGAGTCCGGTTCGCTGTAGGCAATGGCGAAACGCAACTCGGCGTTCAGCATGCGGGGCAGGAACTCCTGCTTGAGGTCCGCGGAACCCACCTGCAACAACGTATTGCCGATGATGCCGACGATGTAGGTGAGCGTGACCGCCACGCCCTCCAGGTCGGCGTGGTGCAACTCGTCGATCAGGATGTACTCCGCCATCGGCGCACGCTCGCCGCCGAGACCACCATACTCCCGTGGGAACGCGGCTCCCAGCCAGCCCCGCTCGGCCATCTTCTTCAGGAAGGCCATCTCGAGCGCAACATGCTCGGCGTGGATCTCGTGAAAGCCCCTGATCTCGCGTGGACAGTGCTCGGCGATGAAGCGCCGCACTTCCAGGCGGAACTGCTGCTCGTCGGGTGTGTAGCGGAAATCCATGGCGTCTCTCCACCGTGCGTGGCGAACCGGCAGCGACCGTATCCGGGACTGCCTCGAACCGAATGCCCTTCTTCGCCCGGCGAGTCTGGAAAAGGCCCTCGCGCAGGGACATCGTCTCTTTGGACGACGCGCAGGCATGTACCCCTGCCTACTCATAGCGCCAGCATCACCACAGCAGTTGCCTGTGAGGGGAGAACGCCTGTTGAAGACCGGAACCGGGAACCACGGGGAAATCCGTGACGCCGTGCGGGACCTCTGCAAGGCGTTTCCTGACGAGTACTTCCGTCGTATAGAGGCGGGACACGCCTATCCGGAGGAATTCGTCCAGGCGTTGACGAAGGCGGGCTGGCTCGCTGCGCTGATACCCCAGCAATACGGTGGGGCCGGTCTCGGCCTGGCCGAAGCATCGGTGATCATGGAAGAGGTCAACCGTTGCGGCGGCAACGCGGCCGCATGCCACGGACAGATGTACAACATGGGCACACTGCTGCGCCACGGATCGGAGGAGCAGAAGCAGCGGTACCTGCCGAAGATCGCGGCCGGCGACCTGCGCCTGCAGGCGATGGGCGTGACGGAACCCACGACGGGCACCGACACCACCCGCATCCGGACCACGGCCGTGAAGAAGTCCGAGCGGTACGTCGTCAACGGCCAGAAAGTCTTCATTTCGCGTGTGCACCACTCGGACCTCATGATCCTGCTGGCGCGGACCACGCCACTCGCCGACGTGCGCAGGAAGTCGGAGGGCATGTCCATCTTCCTCGTGGACCTGCGCGAGGCGATGCGCGGCGGGCTCACCGTCAAGCCCATCCCGAACATGCTCAATCAGGACACGAACGAGCTGTTCTTCGACGACCTCGAGATCCCCGCGGAGAACCTGATCGGCCACGAGGGCCATGGCTTCAAGTACATCCTCGACGGGCTGAACGCCGAGCGCACGCTCATCGCAGCCGAGTGCATCGGCGACGGCTACTGGTTCGTCGATCGGGCCACCGCCTATGCCGGCCGGCGCGTCGTCTTCGGTCGCCCGATTGGCCAGAACCAGGGCGTGCAGTTTCCGATCGCCGAGAGCTACATCGAAATCGAAGCCGCCAACCTGATGCGCTTCGAGGCCTGCCGCCTTTTCGATGCCGGCGAGCCCTGTGGTACCCAGGCCAACATGGCCAAGCACCTCGCGGCCAAGGCCTCGTGGGAAGCAGCCAACGCCTGCCTGCAGTTCCACGGTGGCTTCGGCTTCGCCTGCGAGTACGACGTGGAACGCAAGTTCCGCGAGACCCGTCTCTACCAGGTGGCGCCGATCTCGACCAACCTGATCCTCGCCTACGTCGCGGAACATGTGCTCGGCCTGCCGCGCTCCTATTGAACGCCCGGAGTGCCCCAGATGATCCGCGATCCGGATGCATTGAACTCCCTGCTCGACACCGTCTCCCGCTTCGTGCGTGAGCGGCTCGTGCCTGCGGAACGGAGCGTCGACGAGACCGACGAGATCCCTGCCGACATCGTCGGGGCAATGAAGACGCTGGGTCTCTTCGGGCTGACGATCCCCGAGGAATACGGCGGTCTGGGCCTGACGATGGAGGAAGAGGTCCTGGTCATGTTCGAGATGGGCCAGACCTCGCCGGCCTTTCGCTCGCTCTTTGGCACGACGGTAGGCATCGGCTCGCAAGGCATCCTCATGGATGGCACGTCGGAGCAGAAGGCGCGCTACCTGCCCCGCCTGGCCACAGGAGAACTCATCGCATCCTTCGCGCTCACCGAGCCAGAAGCGGGCTCGGACGCCGCATCCCTGCGCACTTCGGCGACGCTCAGCGGCGAGGCCTACGTCCTCAACGGCACCAAGCGATTCATCACCAATGCGCCGCTGGCGGGGATGTTCACCGTCATGGCGCGCACGGATCCGGACAACAAGGGAGCCGGCGGAGTCTCGGCCTTCATCGTCGAGGCCGGAACGCCGGGGCTGCGTCTCGGCCAGCGCGATCGCAAGATGGGACAGCGCGGCGCATGGACCTGTGACGTGATCTTCGACGACTGTCGCGTGCCGGCCGCAAACATCATCGGCGGACGTCCAGGCCTCGGCTTCAGGACGGCCATGAAGGTCCTGGAGAAGGGCCGCATCCACATTGCAGCCATCTGCGTCGGCGTGGCCGAGCGCATGCTGCGGGACGCGTTGCACTACGCGTCGGATCGCAGGCAGTTCGGCCAGGCGATCGCCGGGTTCCAGCTGGTGCAGGCCATGCTCGCCGACAGCAAGGCAGAGATCTATGCGGCACGCTGCATGACTCTCGATGCGGCCCGGCGCCGCGATCGCGGCGAGAGCGTGGGCACAGAGGCGTCCTGCGCCAAGCTGTTCGCGTCCGAGATGTGCGGACGGGTGGCCGATCGGGCGGTACAGGTCTTCGGCGGAGCCGGATACATGGCCGAGTATGGCATCGAGCGCTTCTACCGGGACGTCAGGCTGTTCCGGATCTTCGAGGGCACGACCCAGATCCAGCAGCTCGTCATTGCGCGGAACATGATGAAGCACGATTCACGAGGAGAGTGAAGAGTGACGGACTCCAGAATGGTGGCGGGGAAAGTCGTCGTGGTGACCGGCGCGGGCGGTGGCATCGGCCGCGAGATCGCGCTGCTGATGGGCCGCCATGGGGCGAGAGTGGTCGTCAACGACATCGGCGCCTCGCTGTCGGGAGACGGCAGGGATGCAGGCCCGGCCGAGCAGGTGGCAGGCGAGGTGCGGGCACTCGGCGGCGAAGCGGTGGCCAGCACGGACAGTGTCGCGGATCCGGCTTGCGCGGAGCGCATCATCGACGCGGCGCTCGCCGCCTTCGGCCGCATCGATTGTGTCGTGAACAATGCAGGCATCCTCAGAGACCGCATCTTTCACAAGATGAGCGTCGACGACTTCGACTCGGTGGTGAAGGTGCACCTCTACGGCGGTTTCCTGGTCAGCCGGGCCGCAGCGCTGCAGTTCAAGGAGCAGGGCTCCGGTTGCATGATCCACATGACCTCCACCTCGGCGCTCATCGGCAACTTCGGCCAGGCCAATTATTCCGCGGCCAAGCTCGGCATCGCGGCCCTCTCGAAGTCGATTGCACTCGACATGCAGAAGTTCAAGGTCCGCTCAAACTGCATCGCGCCCTTTGCCTGGAGCCGCATGACCAGCAACATCCCCGCCGACACGCCCGATGAGCAGGCGCGCGTCGAGCGCCTGAAGCAGATGACCGCCGCCAAGATCGCGCCACTCGCCGTGTACCTCGCCAGCGATGCGGCCGCCGACGTGAACGGGCAGATTTTCGCCGTGCGTAGTAACGAGATATTCCTCATGAGCCAGCCGCGGCCGGTGCGCTCGGTCCACCGCGCGGAAGGCTGGACGCCGGAGAGCGTCGCGCAGCACGCGATGCCTGCGCTGAAGGGGTCGTTCTTCGATCTGGAACGATCGGGTGAGGTGTTCTGCTGGGACCCGGTCTGATCATGAAGTTCTGGCAGTCGCTCGCCTTCTGCGAACTGGACCAGGCTGTCGAACTGGCGAAGTTCGCCGAGGAGCTGGGGTTCCACGGAGTCTCGTTCGGAGATCATCTCGTCACGACGAAGACCCAGGTCGACGAGTACTTCTATACAGGGAGCGGGCAGGTGATGTGGCACCCGGAGACTCACTGGCCGGATCCCTGGGTCATCTCCGCGGCACTGGCGCGCGAGACGAGGAAGCTCTGCTTCCTGACTACCGTGTACGTTCTGCCGTTGCGCGATACCTTCAGTGCGGCCAAGGCGGTCTCCACTGCGGCATACCTGTCAGACGACCGCATCATCCTGGGCGTTGGAATCGGGTGGCAGAAGGCGGAATTCGAGTTGACCGGTCAGGACTTCCACACGCGCGGCAAGCGTGTCGACGAACAGCTCGAGGTGATGCGCAGGCTGATGAGCGGCGAGATGGTCGAGTATCACGGCCGGTTTCACGACCTTCCGCCCCTGCGGATGTCTCCCGGCACCCGCCGGCAGGTACCGGTCTTCGTCGGCGGCACCAGCGATGCCGCCCTGCGCCGTGCGGCCCGGTACGACGGCTGGCTCGGGCTGCGCCACACGGAGGAGGAACTCCCCGGGGTACTGGCGAAACTGATGCGGGCGCGGGAGGAAGCGGGCACGCTCGGCCGCCCCTTCGACGTCTGGACGGCGATCAGCAATCCGCAGCCCGGCGCATTCGAACGGGCCGAGGCCCTCGGCGTCACCATGACGAACGGCCCGCACTTCCTGGTCGACGGCAAGGTGCAGCCGTCGGACATCGGGTTCAAGAAGCGCCGCATGGAAGAGTTTGCACGACGCCACATTCACGCGGGCCACGCATGACCCTCGACTATCAGCGACTGAAGTCCTGGCCCTTCGGCGTCATCGAGCACACCTACACCGACAGGGACACGATGCTCTATGCGCTCGGCATCGGGTTCGGCACCGATCCCCTCGACGAGCGACAGCTTCGCTTCGTGTACGAGCAGAACCTTCAGGCAATGCCGACACAGGCCGTCGTGCTGGGCTTCCCCGGCTTCTGGGCAAGGCATCCGGAATCCACCATCGACTGGGTCCGCCTCGTGCTCGGCGCACACAGCCTGCGCATCCATCGGCCCCTGCAGCCGCGCGGCACGGTGATCGCCCACAACGCCGTGACGCGCGTCGTCGACAAGGGAGCCGGCAGGGGCGCACTGGTGGTGACCGAGCGCCGACTGCTGGAGAAGGGGTCCGGCGAGCTGCTGGCGACGATGGAGCAGCTTTCGTTCTGTCGCGGCGACGGCGGCTACAGTGTGCCGAGCGTGGCCTATCCGCAGGGACAACCGAGCGATGAACCACCGCCCGCTCCACACGTCGTACCGGAGACCGCTCCGGAGATCACCTGCGATCTGGCGACGCGGCCGGAGAGCGCCCTCCTCTATCGACTGTCTGCCGACTTCAACCCGCTGCATGCCGATCCGCAGACCGCGGGCGCGGCCGGCTTCCCGCGACCGATCCTGCATGGCCTGGCGACCTATGGCGTCGCGTGCCACGCGGTCCTCAGGAGCTGCTGCGACTATCGACCCGAACGTCTGAAGGCGCTCAGCGCGCGTTTTGCCGCCCCTGTATACCCCGGCGAGACCATCCGCACAGAGATCTGGCCCGGCGGGAATCACGCGTCGTTCCGCGTGCGCGTCGTGGAACGCGACCTGATCGTGCTCGGCAACGGACGGGCGGAGTTCACCTGACGCCCATGTCTGAACAAGCGAACGATCTGCGCTTCCTCCTGCACCCACGTTCAGTGGCAATCGTCGGTGCCTCCGACAATCCGGACAAGGTGGGCGGGCGACCACTGCGTCACTTGATCTCGCATGGCTTCGCCGGGCGTCTCTATCCGGTCAACCCGCGCGGCACTCCGGTACAGGGGCTCGATTCCCATACGAGTCTCGCTGCCCTGCCGGAGGCGCCCGATGTCGCCCTCCTGTGCGTGCCGGCGGAGCGTGCAGGCGACGAGATCGACGCCTGCGCGAAACTCGGAGTACGCAACGTACTGCTGTTTTCCTCCGGCTTCGCCGAGGTGGGCGCGACCGGCCGCGCGGCACAGGAGTCGCTCGCAGCAACCTGTCGCGCCGCGGGCATCCGTCTGCTCGGTCCAAACATGCTGGGAGTGGCCAATTTCCAGAACGGTGCCGTGCTGTCGTTTGCCTCTGCATACCTCGACTACCCGCATCAGGACGGACCTGTTGCCATCGTGTCGCAAAGCGGAGGCCTCGGAGCCGCAGCCTATGCACTCCTGCGGAACAATGACATCGGCGTGCGCTACGTCTGCACCACGGGCAACCAGGCAGACCTCGACGTCGCCGATTTCGTGACGGAACTGGCACGGGACGAATCGTTGCGGGTGATGCTGATCTATCTGGAAGAGGTCAGGCAAGCCCCGGCACTGCGCGCCGCTCTGGATCAGGCACGCCATCGCGGCATCGCGGTCATCGTCATGCCGGGTGGTCTCTCGCCCGACGGTGCCCGGTCCGCGCAGTTGCATACAGGCTCGACGGGCTTCGACCGGCTGAGCGGCGACGAGCTGCTCGCCCTTTTCCGGGACGCCGGATGCCGAATTGCCTGGAGCCTGCCCGAGCAGTGCGAGAGCGTGCCCCTTTATCTCGGTTCGCGGGATTTCCCCATCGAGGGCGGGGTCGCGCTGATCAGCAACTCCGGTGCATCCTGTGTGCTGGCCGCGGACGCGGCCGTCGATCTGCAACTCCCGATGGCAGAACTGACTTCATCGACGCGTGCAGTCCTCGATGCTGTCCTGCCTTCTTTTTCGCTGAACCGGAACCCTCTCGATCTCACGGCGATGCTGCTCGCCGACCCGACCCTTCTCGGTCGGGTGATGAATGTCACGCTGGCCGACGAGGCTGTGTCGGCGGCCGTCCTGGGCCTGGTGGCCATCGGCGGGCCAAGTTACGACCTGCCACGCTTCGTGCGCGAGACTGCGGGCGCCGTACGAGGCAGCAACAAGCCCTGCGCCGTGCACGCACCGGATCCACGGGTGCGCCAGGCCTTCGCCGAGGCTGGCCTGCCGGTCTTCTTCTCCGAACGCGCGGCACTCGTCGCGCTGCGCGACTGGCGCCGCCACGTCGCCGCCATCGCCTCGTGCGCCCGCCCCGATGGTCTCCACCGCCATGCCTGATGCTGCCACGGCCCATATCGATATCGCCGAGTTCCTGCGGCCCGGCGACACCGTCGTTTGGGGCCAGGCTGGGGCCGAACCCATCGCGCTCATCGACGCCCTGCTCGCCGGGCGTCATCGCGTGGGCGGCAGATTTCGCGTGTTCGCGGGCATTCCCTCGGGCAAGGGCTGCCTTCTCCCGGAGCACGCCGACTGCATCGACCTGATCGGCTACTGCGGCAGCGGCGCAAACCAGGCACTGATCAGGAGCGGCGGACTGGACATCCTGCCCTGTCACTACTCGCAGCTTCCCGACCTGCTCGTGAACGGACCGCTGCAGGCGACCGTGCTGCTGCTGCAGCTGGCGCCGCCGGACGAGCGGGGCCGCTACAGCCTTGGTCTTGCTCACGAGTATCTCGTGCCTTTGCTCGACACGGCACGAGTCGTGATCGCCGAAGTGAATCGACAGGCACCGTGGACCTACGGCGAGCGGCTTCTGGTCGAAGACGATCTGGATCTGATCGTGCGCACCGACCGGCCCCTGCCCGAATTCGGGCATGCGGCTCCCGGCCCGGTGGAGCGCGCGATCGCCGGGCATGTGAGCGTGTTCGTGGAGGATGGCGCGACGATCCAGGCCGGGCTGGGTGCGATTCCCGAGGCTGTCCTCGATCGCCTGGCCGACCGCCGCGACCTCGGCGTACATTCTGGCGCAATAGGCGACGCCGTGGCACGGCTCACTGCCGCGGGCGCCGTGACCAACGCGCGCAAGACCTGCGATCGCGGCATCACGGTGGCGGGCCTTGCCCTCGGAGGCCGGCCGATTTACGAGCTCATTCACCGCAATCCTGCCATACAGTTCCGCTCCACCCACTACACACACGATGCGGGCGTGCTGTCGGCCATCGAGCGATTCGTGGCAGTCAATTCCGCGATCGAGGTCGATCTCACGGGCCAGGTCAACGCCGAGCAGGCAGCGGGCAGGTATGTCGGCGCAGTCGGTGGAGCCGCGGACTTCCTGCGTGGCGCAGCGCGCTCGCGCGGCGGATTGCCAGTCGTGGCGCTGCCGTCATTGGCCGGCGCGAGCAGCCGCATCGTCTCGCGACTGAGCGGGCCGGTCAGCACCTCGCGGGCCGACGCCGGGCTCATTGTCACCGAGCACGGGGTGGCCGATCTCCGCGGTCAACCTCTCGCGAAACGCATCCAGCGCATGCTTGACATCGCAGCACCCCAGTTCCGGGCGGCTTTGGAGCAGGAGGCGAAGGCATGAGACGGGCGGCCATCGTGAATCCGGTGCGCACCGGTGTCGGCGCTTTCGGCGGAGGCCTCCGGCAAGTGCCCGTCGAGGAGCTGGCGGCAACGGTCATCCGCGCGGTCCTCGCCCGCTCCGGACTCGACCCCGCACGCATCGACGACGTGGTGATGGCCCAGTCCTACGCCAACGGTGAGACGCCATGCATCGGCCGCTGGGCGGCCCTGCAGGCCGGTCTGCCCATCGAGGTGCCGGGCATGCAACTCGATCGGCGCTGCGGTGGCGGCCTGCAGGCCGTCATCACCGCAGCGATGATGGTACAGACGGGCGCTGCCGACGTCGTGCTGGCCGGTGGCGTCGAGAGCATGAGCAATATCGAGTACTACTCGACCGACATGCGATGGGGCGCGCGTGCCGGCTCGGTGAAGCTGCACGATCGCCTGGAACGCGGACGCGAACGTTCGCAGCCGGTGGAGCGTTTCGGCCACATCTCCGGAATGATCGAAACGGCCGAGAAACTCGCACGCCAGCACGACATCACGCGAGAGGCGGCCGACGCCTGGGCCATCCGCAGTCACCAGCGGGCGCGTGACGCCTGGGCCGCGGGACGCTTCGATGCCGAGGTCGTACCGGTGTCGGTGCCGCAGAAGAAGGGCCCGGCGCTCGCCTTCGCCAAGGACGAAGGCATACGCGACGACGCGAGCCCGGGGAGTCTCGCTGCACTTCGCCCGCTGATGAAGGAAGGCACGGTCACGGCGGGCAACTCATGCCAGCAGAACGACGCAGCCGCGGCCTGCCTTCTGGTCGCCGAAGAAAAGCTGGAGGAGCTGCGCCTCGAGCCCATGGGTTTCCTGGTCGATTGGGCGGCCACCGGCTGCGAACCGGCAACCATGGGCTACGGACCGGTGCCCGCGGTGGCGAAGCTCTTTCGACGGACGGGCCTCACTTTCGACCACATGGACCTCGTGGAACTCAACGAGGCATTCGCCTGTCAGGTCCTCGCGGTCCTGAAAGGCTGGCGGTGGGGCGATGTGGATCGGCTCAACGTCAACGGCTCGGGAATCTCGCTCGGCCATCCCATCGGCGCGACCGGTGTGCGCATCCTCGTGACGATGCTGCACGAGCTGCAGCGCCGCGGCGGGCGTTATGCGCTCGAGACCATGTGCATCGGCGGCGGACAGGGTCTCGCCGCGGTATTCGAGCGGCCGGCTTGACTGCAGAACACGGTGGAAGACCCGCCAATGCATCATGAAGTCGCTGCAGGGGACATCATCGCCAGGCTTACCGCGCCGGGCGCACCATTCGAAATGGAGACAGTCGAACTGGGGGGCATCCCCTGCCGCATTTTCAAGACCTGTCCTCGAACGCTCACTCAGCTCTATCGCCAGGCCACCCGTCATGCCGACCGGGTACTGGCCGTGGAAGACGACAGGCAGACGACGTTCCGCGAGGCCTTGCAGAAGTCCGGCCGCCTGGCGCAGGGGCTCGAGACGCATTCTGGAGTGACCAGGGGACAGCGGATCGCGATCGCCATGCAGAACTCCACGGAATGGATGCTGGCCTTCATGGCCGTGACCTCACTCGGCGCAGTGGCGGTACTGGTCAACAGTCGCGGTGCGCCGATCGAAATGGAACGCGCGATTCTCGAAACGGATTGCAGCCTCGTCATTGCCGACGATGTCCGCGCAAGACGTCTCAACGACGCATTCGGCGAGGCATCGCGATTGCCGCGCATTGTCTTCACCGACGACGGCAGTCTGATCCGTGGGGGCAAGGACCGGTCGTTCGCCTCGCTGCTCGAGGGCTGGCAGGAAATGGCTGCACTGGAGTGCACGGCAGTCGGGCCGGAGGAACCGGCGGTCATGATGTTCACAAGCGGCTCCACCGGTTCGCCGAAAGGTGCGGTACTGACGCACCGAAGCGTGATGGCCGGTCTGAGCAGCTCGGCTTTCGCGGCGGCCGTTTCGGGAGCCAAGTTTGCCGCGAGGCTCGGGCCGGAAGCGGCCAGGATGATCTCGGCCACCCAGCCGGCGTCCCTGCTGGTCGCGCCGCTGTTCCACGTCTCGGGCTGCCACAACGTGTTTCTGAGCGCCCTCGTCACCGGAGGCAAGATCGTCGTCATGCCGCGGTGGAAACCGGACGAGGCGCTGAGACTGATTGCCAGGGAACGCGCACGGCAGATCGCATGTGTCCCGACCATGTTGTGGGACCTGTTGCGGCACCCCGATTTCGGGCAACAGGACCTTTCGTCGCTGGCCGTGATCGGGGCCGGCGGCGCCCGCTTTCCCGGCAGCCTGCTGCGCGAAGCGAACCGGCTGTTACCCAATGCGGTGTTCGCGGTGGGCTACGGACTGACCGAAACCAATGGCACGATCGCCAGCGCCAGCGGTGACGAGTTCCTGGAGCGGCCGGATGCCGTCGGCACGATCTCCCCGCTGGCGGACGTCGAGATCGTCGACGACCACGGCAGAAACGTGGCGACGGGAGAACGAGGCGAAATCGTCGTGCGCGGCGCAATGCTCATGGAAGGCTATTTCGGCCATGCCGCCGACTCGGCCGTCACCTTCCGGGACGGCTGGATGCATACCGGCGACATCGGTGTATTCGACGACCGGAAGCGCCTGTACATCGTCGACCGCAAGAAGCACATGATCATCAGCGGCGGCGAGAACATCTACTGCGCAGAAGTCGAGACAGCGCTGAGCGAGCACGCTGGCGTACGCGAGGTCGTTGCCCTGGGCGTTCCCGACGCCCGCCTGGGTGAGAAGCTGGTCGTCGTGATCGTGCCTCAGCCAGACTGTCCGCCGGATCCGGACGAGCTGCGATCCCATGCTGCGCTGCGTCTGGCAGCCTACAAGCTTCCCCACGCATTTCACTTCCGGGACCAGGTCCTGCCTCGCACGCACACGGACAAGATCGACCGGCTCCGGGTCGCGAGCGAGATCATCGACGTTCACCGCAGCTCGCACGTCGCGCAGGAATGAGAGCAGGACTGTAGCCGGAAGCGGACGCACGCCTCCCCGTCCGGTCGGTCGCAACGAATCAGGCGACACGCCCATCGGCCAGGTCGTCGTCCGGTCGGACGATGCAACCGCGCGACCCGTCTTTCTAGCCTGCCCTGCGTTACCCGTGAGCCTGACGATCGCATGCCGGGAGGAGGCTGACCATGTCTGGTCTGATTGACTACAGCGGCGAGTTCAAGCCCGATTTCCAGTTCTCGGATCTGTCCAGGGACACGCTGGTCAAACTCGTCGAAGCGTACCAGCGGATCTTCCAGGGTCTGTGTGTCGTGGCCGTGCAGGTCGCACAGCAGCAGCTCGGCAAGGACGCGGGGCAACAGCAGTTCAACGAAATCTACCGGCAGGTGATGACACGCTTCGCCATTCCGCTCATCCGCAAGACGCTCGCCATTCGCGACGATGACGTCATCTCCATGTTCAAGTACTTCCAGGTCGCTCCCGACGGCTGCCGCGGCGGCGGGATGTACGAGTTCGACTTCGAGGTGACGAACAGGAACGACGTCAGCTACACCGGCAGGTACTGTCAGAACGCGAGCTTCTACGAGAAGCATGGCGACACGGAGGGCCTGATGCGGCTCTGCGCGGCGGGGCCTGGCAGCTTCGAGCACAGCGCCTATGAGGCGATCTGCGCGGCGTTCAATCCGAAGATGAAGATGGAATGGCCGCTCCTGCCGCCGCGCGCCAGCACGAATGCTCCATTCTGCCGCTGGCGATTCCGGATCGAGGAGCAGGAAACGCCGGACGGCCCGAAATGAGTCCCCCCGGCATCGCGGGCAAGGTCGCGATCGTCACCGGCGCCGGCGGCGGCATCGGTCTCGGCTATGCGCGGGAACTGGCTGCGGCGGGAGCGAAAGTCGTCATTGCCGAAGTCGACTACGAAAAGGGCGAAGCGGCGGCCGCCTCGATCCGCAACACGGGTGGCGAAGCCGCATTCGTGCACGTGGACGTCGGGTCCGAGGAGTCCACCCGGTCCATGGCCGCACGCACCTGCGCGCTCTATGGTGGCATTGACTTTCTGGTGAACAATGCCGCGTGCTTCCGCGACATGAGGCAGGCTTCGCTGCTCGAGGTGGAGTGGAGCTACTACCAGGCATTCATGAACGTGAACCTGAACGGCGCGCTGCTCTGCGCGCGCGCGTGCACGCCGGCCATGCGTTCCCGGGGTAGCGGCGCGATCGTCAACCAGTCCTCCACGGCCGCCTGGATGGGCGTCGGGTACTACGGCCTCGCCAAGCTCGCCATCAACGGTCTCACGCACTGCCTGGCGAGAGAGCTCGGGTCCGCGAACATCCGCGTCAACGCGATCGCGCCGGGGCCGACGGACACCGAGGCGCTGGCGAGGCAGGTACCACCTGCCTACATCGGGCAGATGGTCGCGCAGCTGCCGCTGTCGCGCCTCGGCACGCCGCACGACATGGCGCAAGCGTGCCTGTTCCTGCTGTCCGACTCGGCCGCCTGGATCACGGGCCACATACTCGCCGTGGATGGCGGACAGATCGTCCGTTGCTGAGCGTTGCCATGTCGCTTCCCGAACTGTCTCCCGAGACCCGGCATCTGATCGGCGGCCGGCTTCTCGATTCCACCTCTGGGGCGCGCTTCGCGAATCTCAATCCCGCCACAGAGGAGGTGCTCGGGACGGCTTCTGATGCCACAGTTGCAGACCTCGACGCGGCACTTGCCGCCGCCCGACATGCCTTCGACCGGACCCGCTGGGCGACGGATGCGGCACTGCGTGCGCGCTGCCTGCGCCAACTCCATGTCGGGCTGCTGGCGGAGAAGGAGCAACTCCGCTCGATCGTCGTACGTGAAGCAGGCGCGCCAGTAGCGCTTACCGGGTTCATGCACGTCGACGATCCGATTGAGATGCTCGCCTACTGGGCCCGGAAGGCCGAGACGTCCGTGTATGAGACCCCCATGACGGACGTGACCTTCCTCGGCCGGCCACAGCGACGCCTCCTCCGTCGGGAAGCGATGGGCGTGGTCGGTGCGATCACGCCCTGGAACGTGCCGCTGCTGCTCAACCTGACCAAGATCGGCGCGGCGCTGGCGGCCGGCTGCACCGTCGTACTGAAGCCTGCGCCCGACACGCCTTGGTCGGCGACGCATCTCGGCCGGATCGCGGCGACAGCGACGGAGCTGCCGCCCGGCGTGCTCAACATCGTCGCCTCTTCCGATCCGCTCGTCGGCGAAGCGTTGGCGCGCGATCCTCGCGTGGACATGGTGACTTTCACCGGCGCGACGACGACCGGTCGACGCGTCATGGAGGTGGGAGCAGCCACCGTGAAGAAGGTCTTCCTCGAGCTCGGTGGCAAGAGTGCCGCCATCGTGCTCGACGACGCCGACCTTGCGGCCGTACTGCCGGGCGCTGCCGCGACCTGCATTCACGCAGGGCAGGGATGCGCGATCACCACGCGCTGGCTCGTGCCGCGGACACGCTACGCGGAAGCCCTCGAGATCCTGCGGGCAGCCTTCCTGGAGTGGAAGTACGGCGACCCGGAGGATCCGGCGAACCTTCAGGGCCCCCAGATCTCGCGGCGCCAACAGCAGCGGGTACTCGGCTGGATCGACCGCGGCCGCGCGGAAGGCGCCCGACTGCTCGTGGGCGGCCGCCGGCCGGCGCGCCGAGGCTATTACGTCGAACCAACGTTGTTCGTCGATGTCGATCCACAATCTAGCATTGCGCAGGAGGAGATCTTCGGCCCCGTGTGCTGCGTCACTCCGTACGAGGACGACGAGCACGCCGTGGCCATCGCGAACGACTCCATTTACGGTCTCTCGGGCGCAGTGCATTCACAGGACGAAAAGCGTGCGCTCGGCATCGCCCGGCGCATTCGCGCAGGCACGGTCTCGGTCAACGGCGGGCAGTGGTTCCATGTCGACACGCCCTTTGGTGGCTACCGGCAAAGCGGCGTAGGCCGCGAAAACGGCGAACAAGGCTTCGCCGAGCATCTCCAGACCAAAGTGATCGCACTGCCCGGCGGCACCGGATCGGGCTGAAGGCCCCATGCGAACAGCAGTGATCACGGGTGCATCCTCCGGTATCGGCGCGGCGCTCGCCGTCGAACTCGGCGGCCGGGGCTGGCGGCTTGCCCTCGGAGCACGTCGCATGGACCGGCTCGAGCGCGTCACGCGTGCGGCTCGTGAGGCCGGCGGAACGGCGATCGCCCTCGCGCTCGACGTGACCGATCCTGCGTCCATCGACACCTTCTGGCGCAGGGCCGAAGCGGACCTGGGCGACATCGACACGCTGATCAGCAACGCCGGCCGCGCCACGCTCGGGCCGCTCATCGAATGTTCCGATGCCGACCTCGCCGCCGATGTCAGCGTGAACCTGCTCAGCCATCTGTGGCTGGTGAAGCGCGCACTACCAACGATGATGGAGCGCCGCAGCGGCGACCTGGTGTTCATCGGTTCCGACGTGGCCGTGCGTCCGAAGCCGGATCTCGCGGCCTATACGGCGTGCAAGGCGGGTCTGGAGGCGCTGGCGCGCTCGCTGGCCATGGAGACTCATGGCTCGGGCATTCGCACGATGCTGGCGCGGCTCGGTGCGACGGCAACCGAGTTTGGCGCCGACCTGTCCGATGCACGACGCGCCGAAGCCGTGGCGCTGTGGCAGCGTTGGGGGCTGCACCTGTCGCTGAACGTCGTTACCGCGCAACGAACGGCAAGATGCATCGCGGATGCGCTCGCCATCCCGGCCCATGAGGGCGGCGTGGTGCTGTTCGAGTTGCTGCCGACACCGGCTGCGTCGTGAGACTCCGCTCTCGCCTCGACCGCGATCCGTCATCACCTCGAGTCGGTGGCAACGTCCGGAAGGTAGTCCGGTCGGACGATGTGTCGTCGCGACACGGTTTCCTAGCCTCGTAACCGATCCTGCTTCCAACACCAGGACACGAGTTGGTTTCTTGCAACAGGCGAAAACTGAACGATCACTGATTCCGGCGCCACGTGAGCCGGCCACTACCCGTTGACATCAGTTTGGGGGAAATGCTGATGAAGATCACCGACGCGGTTCGAATCCTTTGCGGCAGCTGTCTGACCTATGGCCTGACGCTCCACCCGGCCCTTGCACAGACCAGTGCCGCCCAGCCCGGCGCGGTCAAGTCGACCGGCCAGCTCGAGGAGATCGTGGTGACCGCGCAGCGACGCGAGGAAAGCCTGCAGGAGACACCGCTGGCCGTCAGCGCGATCACGGTCGACGACATCCAGCAGCGCGGCACCGTCGACGTCAGCCGGCTGACGTCATTCGTGCCAAATCTCACGTCGACGACGACGCCCGGCTCGACATCGAGCTCGACCATCGCCATCAGGGCCATCGGCAACGGCGACCCCATCCTCACCTCCGACTCACCGGTGGCCATCTATTTCGACGGCGTCGTGATCGGCCGCCAGGCCGGGGCGTCCTTCGATCTACTCGATCTCGAGCGGATCGAAGTCCTGCGCGGCCCGCAAGGCACGCTGTACGGCCGCAATACCATCGGCGGGGCCGTGAACCTCGTCACCGCGAAGCCGTCGGACGAATTCGGGTTCAGGCAGAAATTCAGCATCGGCAGCTGGAACCAGTGGCAGTCGCGCACGAGCATCGACACCGGTGAATGGGGCGAGAGCGGCGTTCGCGCCAAGCTCGTCTACATCCACCGCGAGCAGGACGGATACGTCGACAATCGCAACGCCCCTGGCGACCTCGACCCGGGCGCATACAAGCTCGATGCGGCCCGCGTCGCGCTCTCCTTCGACCGCGGCGGTGCATTCCGCGCCGACTACGCTTTCGACTACAACAACCGCGACGGTGTCCCGGCCGCATACCAGGCGACTGCCACGAGTTCCACCGTGGCGCGGTTGTGGAACGCATCGCCGGCACTGGGCGGGCGGGCGCCACAGGTTTCGGCCGAGAGGTTCGATTCGCTGTACCTGAACGTCGACAAGGCGAACACCGACCAGGTCGACGGTCACACTCTGGTGCTCGAATTCGGCTTCAACGACGACACGTTGCTCCGCTCGCTCACCGGCTATCGCGAATGGAGCCAGACCACACGCAACGGTGCAATGGACGGCCAGAACGGCATCCGTGCGCTGACGGTGAGCCCCGCAGCGCTGGCGCCGCCGTATCCGTTCATTCCGACCGGTGTGCGAGAGATCAACCTGTTCACGGCCAGCGTCTCCCCGCGCAGCCAGCACCAGGTGAGCCAGGAGTTCGACCTCATAGGCAAGCTCGGCGAGCGGCTGGACTACGTCGCGGGGCTCTTCTACTTCAGTGAAACGAGCCACGAGTACACGCAGCAGTACATGTACATCGCCCTGCCGCCACCGTTTCCTGCCGCCGCCGCACCGACGCGAGGGACGATGGAGTACAAACACCAATCGGAGTCACAAGCAGCCTTCCTGCAGGCGACCTACGACCTCAACGACCAGTTCAGCCTCACGGGTGGCCTGCGCTACACCAAGGACAAGAAGGAACTGGACCAGGCCTCGCCGTTCCCGCGCAATCTCGACGAGGACTTCAGCCACTTCGACTGGTCGGCCACGCTCGATTACAGGCTGAACGATGACGTAATGACCTACGCGCGCGTCGCTACCGGGTACAAGGCGGGTGGCATGAACGCCCGGTCGTACAACGACGGCTACGATCCGGAAGAGTTGATTTCGTACGAACTCGGCATGAAGTCCGAGCTGCTCGACCGGCGCCTGCGTCTCAACGGCGCGATCTTCTACGTCGAGCACGAGGACATGCAGTTGCAGCAGTTCGTGGCCGGCGGCCGCGGCGCGCTCAGCAACACGGTGAACGCGGGCGAAGCCGAGTACAAGGGCATCGAGGTGGAGTTCAGCGCGCTGCTGACCGACAGCCTGACGTTCTCGGGCTCTCTCGGATATATCGATCGCAAGTTCAACCAGTTCCTGATCGTCAACCCGGTCACCAACGCGACTGTCGATGTGGCCGACAGTGCCCACTTCACCTACTCGGCGGAGAACACGGCGAACGCAGCTCTCCAGTACGACCTGCCACGCTTCAGCTTCGGCCAGGTCTCGGCGCGCCTGGAATACAACTACCGCAGCGAAGTGTATTTCCAGCCCACGACGGTCGGCACGCCACTCAACGAGTCGATCTCGAGCGACGGCCGCGGCCTGCTCGACGCGCGGCTCACGCTGGCCGATGTGGCGATCGGCGGGCTGACGGCCTCCTTGTCGCTGTGGGGCCTGAATCTCGCGGATGAGGAGTACAGGGTCCACGGCATCGACTTCGGCGGCCTCGGCTATGCCGGCAATGTCTACGGCGAGCCACGCAGCTATGGCGTCGATCTAAGCTTCAGCTTCTGATGGCACCAGGGAACTGGACCATGCACCGTGGATTCAGGATTTGTCCGATGCTTGCCGCCCCGGCCTGCACGGTCATCGCAGCCGGTGCCCTGGCGCAACCGGCGGCACTCGGCATGGCGGATGCCGACCGCCCGGGCGATCTGGAGGAGATCATCGTCACCGCACAGCGTCGGGAAGAACGCCTCCAGGAAGTGCCGATCGCGATCACCGTGCAGTCCGGCGAGCAGCTCGACAAGGCGGGAGTGACGAACCTGCGCGACCTCGTGGTGGTCGCGCCGGGGGTCCGGATCGCGGGCGCCGGCGCGAACACGCAGCCGTCGATTCGCGGCGTCCAGTCGCAGCAGACCGATCCGGGCAACGATCCCAATGTCGCCGTCTATGTCGACGGGGTCTACCAGGCCAACCAGATCGCCAACAGCCTCGATCTCCCCGACGTGCGGCAGATCGAGGTGCTCAAGGGGCCGCAGGGCACGCTGTTCGGGCGCAACGCGACGGGCGGGGCGATTCGCATCTTCACGCTCGAGCCGGACTTCACACTGACGGGTCGCGTCAGTCTGGGCTACGGACGCTTCAACGACGTGGTCGCAAAAGGCTACGTGAGCGGACCGCTGCTCGGCGACACGGTGGCAGCCAGCCTGTCGGCCTTTCGGGAGGAGAGCGACGGGTATCACCACGACATCGTCACGGGCGAGGATGACGTCGGCGGCATCGAGAGCACCGTGGTGCGCGCCAAGCTGCTCGCGAAGCCGACGGAGAGCGTCAGCCTGCTGTTGACGCTCGGCTACATGGACCGGTGGGACGGTGATACCACGCCCTATGCCACGATCGGCGGCAATACCGTGGCGCGGCTCTTCCCGGGCGCGGTATTCGGCGAGCAGCCGTATGAATTCACGACGAACAGCGAGGCCTTTCTCGACAGTACCGTGCATCTCGCCAGCCTGAAGATGGATTTCGAACTGGCCACGGGAACGCTCTCTTCGGTCACGGCCTACAACGAGACCGAGGCCTATTACACGCAGGACGGCGACGCCTCGAATCTCGACCTGCTCTACTACGGCCTGAACGAACTGCAGAAGGACTTTTCCCAGGAACTGATCTTCTCGAGCCGCAAGCAGGGGCGATTCAGCGCCGTGGGCGGGCTGTTCTACTATCGCGCCGACGGGCGCTACGATCCACTGGACGTGCTCGGCGCGTTCGCCGGGCCCGTGCCGATCCATGTGTGGTCGAAGCAGGTCACCGATGCGTACGCGGTCTTCGGCGAGCTGACGTACGAACTGACCGAACGGCTGAGTGTGGTCGGCGGCGCCCGCTACAGCGACGAGAAGCGGACCGCGTACGGCACGTTCCAGTTCGGCGCGGGCCCGGAGCCAACCATGCCCAGGGTCGGTGAGAAGAGCTGGGACAGCTTCACACCGCGTGTCTCGCTGCGCTATCAGCTCCCGGCGGGTGACAACTTCTACCTGACCTACTCGGAGGGGTTCAAGAGCGGCGGCTTCAATATCGCCGCAGTCAGCCCGATCCCGTTCAACCCAGAAGACCTCAAGGCGGTCGAAGCAGGCGTCAAGACCTCGCCGGACCGGCGCCTGACTGCGAACGTGGCGGCCTTCTACTACGACTACTCCGACCAGCAGGTCATGACGGTGGCCAACAACTTCAACATCACGGCAAACGCTGCGTCGTCCGAGATCTACGGGCTCGACGCCGACCTGGCCGCGCGGGTCACAGACGACTTGGCGCTCACGGCCGGCCTGGCACTGCTGCACGCGAAGTACGACCACTATCCCGACGCGGTCGTGCTCGAACCTCTCATGAGCGCCGATTGTCGCTGCGGCAATACCAACGTGGTCATCGACGCCAGCGGCTACACGCAACCGAGGTCGCCGACATGGACGCTTGGACTGACGGCGGATTACACGCACGACTTCGGTTTCGGCCCCCTGGGCCTCTCTGCGACGGCTTTCCATTCGGACGAGTTCTACTGGGACGCCAGCGAGCGCATCCGGGAGCCCGCCTATACGACCTTGTCGGCCCGCTTCTCGTGGCAGCCGGCCGACTCGGGATTCCGGCTGAGCCTGTGGGGCACAAACCTGACGGATGAACAGCACTCGAGAGCTGTTTTTCTTCTCGAGACCTATGACGGCATCTCCTACGCCCGCCCGAGGTCTTACGGCTTCGGTGTCGAGTATTCATTCTGACGGGGGAAGGCCGCTGGATCAGCGAGCACGGCGCATGCCATGAAGGCTCCACGCGTACCCGACATCGATGATTACTGCTCGCCGCGGGCGGGGGGCTGGTCGCAGATTCCCGGCACGCGAATCCAGCTCATGCCGGCGCCCCTGCCGATGCAACCCACGGAATACGTGCGTCGCTCCTGGGCGGGTCGGCCCTACGGTCAGACAGCCGCGCTCGAGGTGGCGAGCGTGCACGACGGGCGGAACCTGGCCGTGCGCATCGTCTGGGAGAACAGCGCAGCGGAATCCGCCGTGTTTCCGGACGCCCTGGCAATTGCCTTGCCGGTGCGCGACGTCGCGCCCCTCATCCTGATGGGCAGTCCGGACGCCCCGATCCACGTATTGCGTTGGCAGGCCGACCGGCCGGGCGTACGGTCGCTGCTGGCGACGGGCATCGGTCGCTCTGCACCCGGGCCGACAGTCGAGTCCACGGCACGGGCCGAGGCTGACCGGAATCGCTGGCACGTGGTCGTCACGCGTGCGCTCGGAGGTGGCGGCGACGTGGCGCCCATCGAGGCAGGCAAGCCCACCCGGATCGGGTTCGCACTGTGGCGCGGCGCCAATAGCGAGCGCGCCGGCATCAAGGCCTTCTCGATCGACTGGACGGAACTGGCCCTGGAGGCCTGAGCGACGCCTCGGATGCCGGCCGCACCGGCTACGACGTCCTACGGCATCTACGGTGGCCTACGTCAGCTTCGCCACCTCGACGCGCGTCGCGCGGTCCGTAGGGCCAGGCCCGTACTCCGCCGGACGCGGTTGAATGTGGAAATATCCTCCCGCCAGGCTGATCGGGTTGATGGGGCTCGGCGTCACGGTGTTGGCGGTCTTCCTGTCCTTCGCCATGAAGGGCTCCCAGGCATGGTAGACCGTGACCTGCCCCGGGCGCAGCGTGGGACTCACCTTTGCCATCAAGCGGGATGATCCCACGTCATTGAACAGCCGCACCGCGTCACCATCCGCGATTCCGCGTGCAGCAGCATCCTCCACACCAATGAAGATGACCGGCTGTCCGCGGTTCAACTGCTGCATGTACTTCTGGTCGCGCCAGCTCGCGTGAATCGACCAGCGCGTGTGGCCGCCGGTGAGTTGCAGAGGATAGTCCCCGCCGATGCCCGGCTGGTCCTTGTGCACGGGCAGCGTCTCGCCGAGTTCCTCATAGAAGGGATGATCGATGCAGAACTGCATGCGCCGGGTGAGGGTCGGCCAGGGCAGCTTCTTTTCCGTGTGCCAGAGGCCCGCAGTGATGGTCTCGTTTGCCCTGATGTCCGTGGCGTTGCCGATGTTGGCATAGGCGTCGCCGACGGCCGTGAATCGCTGGAAGCCTTTCTCCTTGAGCTTCTTCCAGTCGACGCCGCCCATGTTGGTGGAGAGTTCGAGCACAAGTTCGAGGAAATCCGATGCGTTGTGCTCCGTGTAGCGACCGTCGAAGGTGAACTGGTCATAGACGTCGAAACTGCGCGCGTTGCCGTGGCGATCCTTGAACTCACGGATGCCGCGTTCGGTGGCACGCCGCTGGATGGTCTTCAGCAACAGGCAGTAGAACTCCCAGTCGGACCTGGACTCGCCGAGTGGTTCGACCGCACGGGTAATGACCTGTGAGAACGGCGCGAGCGGCGTCACCCAGGTGATGTCGTCCTTCTCGTACCAGGCGGCCGCCGGCAGCACGTAGTCGCTGTAGAGCGCCGTGCTGCTCATGCGCCAGTCGATCGTGACCAGGAGGTCGAGCATGGGCAGCAGCCGCTCCGCGACCTTGTCGTATGCACGCCAGCGGCGCAGCACGTTGCCGCCGGCTTCCATGAAGATGCGCGGCCGGGCCGACCCCTTGAAATGCCAACCCTTGTCGACCGCTTCGTCCATGTAGGCGGCAAACGGGCGCTTCAGGTGCGGATCCCACTTCTCGGAGCGACCGTAGGTGTCCTGCATGCCGACCTGGTGGTACAGCCAGCCCATGCTGGAAGCCATGGCACCATAGCCGTAGCCCTTGCGGGCGAGGTCGAAGAGGCTGATTTCGGTCGTATAGCCCTTGGCCATGTTTGCCTGGACGAGCGGCGCCATCTTCAGACCCACGGCGGCAAGGATGCGTTTCGGATCGTCCTTGCCCGCAGACACCGCCAGCCCGTCGACCGAGTCGACCGAGAGGTAGGCAAAGCCGAGATACCCGGCGCCCTTCCTGCCCATCTGTCCGGAGAGTGCGAAGCAGAGGATCTGCGCACGCTCCATCTCGATGGCATGGTAATACTTCGAGAGATTGGACTGACAGACGCAGGTGGCGGCGCGCGCGCCGGCCAATTGCCTCGCCAGCGTACGGATCGTCTCGGGATCGACCCCGCAGATCTCCGTCGCCCGTTCCGGCACATAGTGTTGTCGCAGATGCGCGCGCAGCCTCGCGAACACCGGCGTGACCTTGATCGTGCCTGTCCTGCTCTCGACCTCGAACTCGCCCTCAATCGCGGGATCGAGCGCACCCAGCGCCAGCGTGTCCTGGGGCGCGAGCACGACTCGACCACTGACGCGGTCGTACAGGTAAAAGCGATCGTCCTGGCCGGCCGCTTCCATCTCCGACTGGCGCAGGAAACGGCCATTGTCCCTGCGCACCAGCAGGGGCAGATCCGTCTGCTCCTGGACGAAGCGGCGATTGAAGATACCCTCCTCGATCATGACGTGGGCCATCGACAGGCCGAGCGCAGCGTCGGTCGCCACCTTTACCGGCACCCATTGGTCGGCGTGAACTGCCGAAGCCGAATAGTCCGGTGCGATGGTGACGACCTTTGCCCCGTTGTAGCGCGCCTCCGTGATGAAGTGGGCGTTCGGGATCTGGGTGTAGATGGGATTGCCGCCCCAGATGAGAATCAGGTCCGAGTGGAAAAGGTCGTCCATCGAACTGCAGAACGTCATCTTGCCGAGCGTCACGGCCACCCCCGGACGGTGGTCGCCGGCCTCGGGGTTCCAGTCGAGCACGGGCGTGTCGAGCACGAGCGTCGTTCGCGCCTGGGCCACGCCCGCACCGCCCCCCGTGACCGCGCCTTCGTCCCAGATGATGGCGCCCGGACCGTCGGTGGTCATGACGTCGATCATCCGGTCGGCGATGTCCGTGAGCGCCTCGTCCCAGCTCACACGCCGCCACTTGCCCGCTCCGCGCTCGCCGACCCGCTTCAGCGGATGGCGCAGGCGCGACCCGTCGTACATGCGTTCCGAGTAGCAGGCGCCCTTGTTGCAGCCGCGCGGGTTATAGTCAGGAATCCTGGGATCGATCTGCTCGTAGATGGCGGCCTGCTCCTCGCGCCAGACGATGCCGTCCTTGACGAAGACATTCCAGTTGCAGCCGCGCTGATACCAGCAGTTGACGAAGTGGCTTCCCTTGGCAACGCTGTCCCAGGTCCACTTTGCCCGCCAGATGTCCTCGAAGCTCTCGTAGCGGACCGCTGCCGCAGCGGGAGGTATCACCGGCCCCGTATCGGCGCCGGACTTCCAACTCAGATTGACCAGCGACAGGCCGAGCGCGCTGCCCATGCCCTTGATGAAACTGCGCCTTGCCATCGTCATGGTTGCGTTCCTCGGCTAGAGCCTGGCGGGGTCGACCGGGAAGTCGGGAAAGATGTGATCGGGCCACTTGTAGACGATCAGCGTATCCATCAGTTCCGACGGCATGCCTCTGGACTTCTTGTCCTTCTCGGCCTCCAGGATGGCCAGTGCCTGCCCGACCCTGGGCCCGAACAGGCTCTCCAGATACTCCAGCGGAATTCGAGGTCTGGAAGGCATCACCTTGCCGCGCGCATCGACCGAAGACGGCGCCAGCGGTGGCACGTAATAGACGTTCGGCTGCGTCCCGTATTCCTCGTGCAACGGCAACGCCACTTGCCATCGATGCACGAGTTTGTGGATCGGACCCTTCTCGTCGTCGAGGTAGCCCACGAAGCGAAGGCGGCCTGGACATTGCCGCGCACAAGCCGGCGCCACGCCCTTCTCGACGCGTGGAAAGCAGAAGATGCACTTCTGGGATATGTCGCGCACGTGGTTGTAATAGATGCGCTTGTACGGGCAGGCCTCCATGCAGAAGCGATAGCCCCGGCAGTGCTGCTCGTCGATGAGAACGATGCCGTCTTCCTTGCGCTTGTAGATCGCGCCGCGCGGGCAGGCTTCGAGACACGCCGGATGCGTGCAGTGATTGCAGATTCGAGGCAGGTAGAAGTGGAACGAGTTGGGGTACTCGCCGCCGCCCTGGTCCTCGTCCCAGTTGGGGCCCCAGGAAGGCTTTTCGCCGCGCGAGTTCTTCGGCTGGAGGAACGACTCCTCGCCCGCACCACCGAAGAGCACGCCTGCCTTGTCGAACTGCCAGGCATCGCCGAACTCGTCTTTCGTCGGCAGCCTGCCCGGGCGCGCCTGGTCGTGCTGGTCCCAGCCGCCGCCCATGGTTTCCCAGTCCTTTGGCGTACCGCGGCCTGGCTGGGTGTTCACCACCGCCCACCACATGTGCTCCATGCCTTCTTCGCGCGTCCACTGCTGCTTGCACGCGATCGTGCAGGTCTGGCAACCGAGGCATTTGTTGAGATCGAACACCATGGCGAGCTGGCGATCGGGTCGCTGCACGACGCCCTCCAGGCTGCGGCCGATGTTTGGCTCCCGACTGCTCATGACTGTCTCCTCAGGCGACCGCCTGTGTTGCGTGGCGCGCGGTCTCATCTGCCATGGCCTCTGTCCCGGAACCGGTCATCGGTCCGCCGGGAACCGGGCTCCACCGGACGGTCGTCGTTCCGCCTATGCCATTCGTGACGGCGGCATGCCGAGCCCGGTCAGCGCGACCATGTCCTTGAGCACCTCGTTGGTGCCGCCACCGAACGTGAGCAGCCGCATGGCGACGAAGTCCCGCTGCAACAAGCCGCTCATCGGCGAAATGCCGGAAGGCGGCTGCATGCCGCCGATCATTCCCATCATGTCCATGCACGTACCCGCCACGGTCTGAAACAGCTCCGACCCGTACACCTTGGTCATGGCCGCCTCCGCGAACGGTTCGATGCCTTGCGCAATCTGGCTCGCTGCGCGGAAATTGAACAGCCGCAGCACCTCAGTGCGGGCCGTGAGATCGGCGAGTCTTTCCCGCACCCAGGGCTCATCGAACACCCGTCGGCCGTCGATGGTGGTGCTTTTGGCCCAGGCAATCATTTCCTCGAGAACCCGCCGCATCCGCGAGTGCGGCACGAGTCCGATACGCTCCATCGCGAGCTGTGAGTTGATGTAGCTCCAGCCCTTGTTTTCCTCGCCGATCAGGCACGACTTGGGCACCCGCACGTTGTCGTAGAACGTCACGTTGGTGCGGAAGCCACCCATGGTCCTCAAGGGACTGATGGTGACGCCCGGCAGTCGGGTGTCGACCATCAGGATCGAGATGCCCTTGTGCTTTCTTGCGGCGGGATCGGTTCTGACCGCCAGCCATATGTAGTCGCAGAAATGCGCCAGGCTGGTGAACACCTTCTGGCCGCTGATGACGTAGTCGTCGCCGTCCGGCACCGCCTTCGTCTTGAGCGAGGCGAGATCGCTGCCGGCCCCGGGCTCCGTGTAGCCGACAGCGATGTTCAGCTCTCCCCGCAGCAGCGGCGGCAGGAAGCGGTCTCTCTGCTCCTCGGTCCCGGCACGCATGATCGTGGAACCGATGGCGTTGATCGCCAGGAACGGAATCGGGACTCGATAGTACCCGGCGACCGTGTCGAAGAAGATGTACTGGTCGATGGCGTCCCTTTCCTGCCCGCCGTACCGCTTCGGCCACGCCAGACCGAGCCAGCCATCACGTCCCAGCTGGCGGATGAACTGGCTGTAATGCGGATGCGTATCCGGCCCGCCACCTTCCTGCTGGACCAGGAGCTCGGCCTCCAGCGCCGGCGTGACATGCCTTTCGAGATAGGCAATGACTTCACGCTGCAGCTGCTGCTGGGTTTCGGTCAGTTGGAAGTCCATGCTCGCTCCCGCTGCGTGGGTCGATCCAGGTCAGAGCTGTTCGCCCAGGCGCCTGAGCTGTACCGGTGCCGGGCCGAATCTCAGCTCCATCGCCTTGGCGCGGCGGAAGTAGAACTGCAGGTCGTTCGCCACATCGACGCCGACGCCGCCATGGAGTTGTTGCGCCAGTGCCGCCACCCTCTGGCAGGCATCGCTCGATACGGCCTTGGCGATGGCGACTTCCCGGGCCGCCGGCCGGTTCCGTTGCAGCTGGTCGATCGCCTGGTAGGTGGTCCAGCGTGATGCCTGTACCAGCGTGTACATGTCGGCCAGATGATGGTGCACGGCCTGGAACGATCCGAGGGGCCGGTCGAATTGCACGCGCTGCTTGACGTATGCGGCAGTGACCGCAAGCTGGTGCTCCGCTCCGCCCAGCATTTCCGCACAGGTCAAGGCCGTGCATTGCCGATGGACGTCCAACAGAAGACGCAACGCGCCCCCCTCAAACCCCAGCACGGCATCCCCCGCCACCCTGACCCGATCGAAGTCGACCCGGAACTGCCGATCCGGAGCGATGGTCTCGAGCCGGGTCATTCCGATGCCTGGCAACCTGCGGTCCACCAGCAGCAGGTTGCATCCGGCTTCGTCACCGATCGCTCCTTCTGTCCTCGCCAGCACCAGCAGATGATCCGCGACGTCGGCGTACGGCACAAACATCTTGCGGCCGCTGAGCATGAAACCGTCGGCCGATCGTTCGGCTCGTGCTGCCACGAAGCGGGGCTCATATGAAACTCCCAGCTCTTCGATGGCCGGCGAAATGATCACACTGCCGTCCGCGATGGCGGACAGAAGCCGCTGCGTCCGTGGCCCGTCACCGCTGCCGAGGATCGCCAGTGTCGCCATGAGGTTTGCCGAGAACGGACTGTCGAAGGCGGCTCCGCCGATTTCCTCGAGCAGTACGCCGAGATCGAGGAAACCCAGACCCGAACCGCCATGGCGCTCTGGAACGATGATTCCGGTCCAGCCCTGCGCGGCCATGGCGTTCCAGAGCGCAGCCGAAAATCCCGTGTCGCTGCTCTCGAGTTCCCTCAGCGTCTTCGAGTGACATTGCTCCCGTAGAAACCTGCGGGTCGATTCACGGAAGAGCTGCTGCTCCTCGCTCAGGGAGAAATCCATGGCAGTGCACGTCCGCGATCAGTTGCCGGCCCTTCTGAACATGGGCAGGGCCCACCCCTTGGCGACTTCCCTGAAGCAGACCTCCACCGGCATGTCGAAGGAGATCTCTTCGGGCGTGCAATCGATCATGTTGGAGATCATGCGCACACCCGGCTCATTGACCATTTCGACCAGCACAACCTCGAAGGGCACGCGATACGCGGGATGGACCTCCTGCCGCGCGACGGTCCAGCTGTAGATACGACCCTTGCCGCTCGACTCGATCCACTCCCAGCCGTCGCCCTTGCACTTCGCGCACCGGACCCGCGGAGGGTGGCTGAACGTGCCGCACCCGGAGCACTTCTGGAACTTCAGCTTGCGCTGCTTGATGCCCTCCCAGAAGCCGTTCTCGAAGTTCTCCCAGACGGGGTCATAGAAGTGCTTCATGTACTTCGGGTTGTATTCAATGGACATCGACTCGACTCCCGTGCTTCGAAACTGGTCAGTTGCCCCGGGTGAGAATGAGCGCCGTCGTCGGCACGCCGAGCCCGCCCGTCACGAGCACGTTCTGCGCACCCTGCACCTGCGACGTCGAGGTGCCGCGCACCTGCCGCACGCCTTCGGCGATCATGTTCATGCCATGGATGTAGGCTTCCGCCAACATGCCGCCCGAGGTATTGATCGGCAGCTCGCCGCCCAACCGGATGCGATTGCCGCCCTGGCAGAAGGCCCCCCCCTCCCCGTACTTGCAGAAACCGTAGGTCTCGAGCTGCATGGGTACGGTCACCGTGAAGGCGTCGTAGAGCTGCGCCACGTCGATATCCTCCGTGGTGAGCTCTGCCATCCGGAAGACCTCGCGCGCCGCTTCGGTGCATTCCGGCAGCCCGATCGAATCGCGGTAGTACGAGGTCATGCTGTGCGAGTCGTAAGAGGTGCCAAAGCCGACGCCGCTGATGAAGGCAGGCTTCTGCTTCAAGTCCCGGGCGCGTTCAGGCGTGGTGACTATCAGCGCCACGGCGCCGTCGTTCTCCAGACAGGTATCGTGCAACGTGAAGGGCTCCGCGGACATGGGGGAACCCAGGTACTCTTCCATGGTCAGCGGCCTGCCGTAGAACATCGCCCGCGGATTGCGCAGGGCATTTTCGCGGCATACGAGCGCCACGTGTCCGAGCTGTTCGCGCGTTGCCCCTGTCTCGTGCATCCAGCGCTTCGCCTGCATGGCCACCCACATCGTGGGACTGGCGAAGCCGTACGGCATGTAATAGCTGTAGCGGTATTCGGCGGGAATGGCGGTCGGGCGGCCGTAACGAACCGTCCCGCTGGCGGGCTTCAGGGACCGGTAGCACGCGACGTAGTTGGCCACGCCGGACGCAACCGCCATGGCCGCGTGAGCCACCGTCCCGCAGCATGCCCCGCCGCCCCAGGGAGTCTGGCCGAAGTAGCGCAGGTTCGGAATGCCGAGGCTGCGCGCCACGTCGATGTCGGGAGCGAGCTCCGCAGCGTAGATGCCGGCCGTGCCATAGCTCGACATGCCATCGATCCGGTCGATCTCGAGGCCGGCATCCACGCAGGCTGCCGTCACGGCATCCACCGCCAGATGAATCTCGCTACGGCCGGCGTTGCGCGTGAATTCCGTCGAGCCGATGCCGACGACGCACGCCTTGTTCTTCAGGGACATCGTCTCACCCTCGCGTCGGCAGGGAGATGATCGCCGTGCCGTTCGCGTGCGGGCCCATCTGGTTGTCGCCGCTGAAGGCGACCTCGATCAGATGCTCGCCCTTGTCCTGCCACTTGCGGGTGACCCGCGCGTTCATGTCCATCCTGTCCCGCGGGAAATTCGGCACCGACAGCTTGATGGAAATGTCCTTGATCATCGCCTGCGGGCCCGCCCACTGCTCGAGATAGGTCATCATCAGGCCGTTCGACGTGAGGATGTTCATGAAGATGTCGGGCGCTCCCTTCGACTGCGCGAAATCCCGGTCGTGGTGGACCGGCATGAAGTCGTGCGTCGCCCAGGTCGCGCCCATCGCAATCAGCGTCGTGTCGATGACCCGGCTCTTCTCCGGCAGATCCTGTTTGACCTGCACGTCTTCCCAATAGACATTGTTGATCTCGCGCGACATTGCCTGCTTCCTCTCTGGTACCTGTTCGTGGACTCGCTCAGCCTGCGTACAGTCTTCGCGTGCTCATCGGCGCCCGGTAAACGAGCACGTCGAAGGACTGGTTGCACAGGAGCTCGTCGTTCTGGTTGTAGAACTGGTAGAGCATCTGATACTTCCGGCCGACACCTTGGCGCGTCAGATGGTCGTACTCCGACAGCCGCGCAATGCCGAGCGTCCAGTGGATCTCGTCACCCACCCGGATTCGCCTGAAGTGCTGCTGGCGCTGCGCGGTCGCCATGACGCCCGTGTAGCCTTCCTGCTCCACGACCTCGTTCAGCTTGACGTTGGGGTCATCCGGAAACTCGCATCTGCCGTGCACGAACTGCTCGATGGCGGCCTTCATCGTCCCCAGGGCGAACACGTGGGTCATGCCCGAGGGCGCCAGCAGGCCGCCGTGCGGACTTTGCCGCGCGTACTCCTCGTCCGTGTAGAGAGGATTGGTGTCCCGCATCACCTGGCACCAGCGATCCACGTCCACAGCCGTCACCCGGTCGTGCGGGGGATGCCGTGGGCTCGGCACACCGATCAACGGAGCGATCTTCGAATAGTCCATCGTCGGTTCGACCGGACTGTTGAACGGAAGGACGCCAAACTGGTTGTCCATGGGATCTACGCCTCTGTTTCCCGGTCTCAGTGCTTCGTGTTCAGCGCCAGCCTGCCCACCTGCACCCGGCGGCACAGCTGCTCGCTCACGAGTTCGCCGTCGTGGCCATGGAAGGCATATTGCAGGTCGAGCTGATAACCGCGACCGAGAGCCGTCTCGATTTCCGTCTGCGACACGCCCGCGAGCGTCACGCGGTAGCTCATCCGCTCGCCGACTCGCAGCGGCCGTTGGAACTTCTGCTCCAGCGCGACAGTCACGCCCGTGGCATAGCCGGCCACTTCCAGGAGCTGGATCGCGCGCTCGTGCGGTTCGACATCGGTCCGCGGCTCGGGTGTCCAGAGTGGTGGCATCGTCCAGACCATCAGCAGGGCCGCTGGCGCGTGCACGAACTCCCGTTCGAACACCGAGTAGCTCCTGTTGTCTTCCCGGATCACCTCACACCAGTGGCGAATGTCCGGAATGTTCGCTGCCTGGCGAGCCGGGATCATGGCCGATTGCCTCCCTACGAGCGCATTCACCGCGGTGATGTCGAGAGCCATCTTCTTCGGTCTCCATGGAAAGCAATGCCAGGCTTTGGCCCGGCTTCAACGCTGTCAATCCGGTTTTCGTCCGGATATCGTCCACCTGGAGGGTTCAGCCCGGTATGCCGTCCGCTACCCGACGTGAACCATCCGTTCGATCCCTATCGCTGCAACTCGAAATCGCTCTTCAGTCGATCCCACGTCGTGGCTGAAATGCCTTTCGCCCGCAGCTTGTACTTCTCCAGCTTCTGGGTGGGCGTATACGGCAGCTCACTGACGAACTCGATATAGCGAGGCACGCAGAAGTACGGAGCACGTTCGTTGATGTAGCGCGCGAGTTCCTCGCTGCTCAGGTGGTGACCTGGCTTCAGGATCGCATCGAGCTTGATCTCGTGCTCGGACTCGAGCGTCTCGGACGGCACGCCATATACGGCCGCGGCAGCCACCGCGGGATGAGCGGCGGCGACGCACTCCACCTGCAGCGACGAGATGTTCCGGCCCTTGTAGCGAATGTAGTCCTTCTTCCTGTCGACGAAGAAGAAGTCTCCCCCGGCATCCCTCACACCGAGATCGCCCGAGCCGTACCACTCACCGCGAAACGCCCGTTGCGTCGCGTCGGGATCGTCGAGGTAACCGCTGAAGATCACATGCGGAGCCAGGGGCCTGATCGAGAACTCGCCGACCTCGCCTGCTCCGGCCTCCTGACCATCGTCCCGGAAGAGCTTTACCTCCATGTCGTCGAACAGCCTTCCCAGAGCATTCGGCTTGCACTGGGACGTCGGTGTCTCAAACTTGGAGAGGATCGGCATGGCCTCGCTCTGCCCGAACCCCTGCACGATGCCCTCCATTCCGAAACGTTCACAGAACGGGCCGAGCAGCTTCTGCGGCATGGGCACCATGCTCGCGACGCGCAGGGGGTTGTCTGCATCGTCGTCCCTGCGCGGTTCGTTCCAGAGGAACATGTGCATCGCGCCGAGAGTCATTGTCTGCGTGGCGCCGTAGTGGCGAATGCGATCCCAGAACTTCGAGACGGAGAACTGCTCATCGAGTCCGCAGGGAATGCCAGCGGACAAAGCCCGGTAGATGTTGGCCACCCAGGCCGCCGAGTTGTAGAGAGGCAGGCAGTTGTAGGCTATGTCACCGGGTCGGGTCGCATAGAGCCTGTCGTTGTTCACGGCGGCGCGGACCCAGACGTTATGGCTCTGGATCACACCCTTCGGTCTGCCCGTGGTACCCGAGGTCCAGAGCACGGCCGACGCATCGCCATAGTCGACGTGCCTGGTCTCCGGTTCGGTACCGGGACTCTCCGCCAGCTCCTCCAGCGACGCGATGCCGCGGCATGCGAACTCCGCCCCGACCACGTCCGGCCTGCCGCGCAGCAAGAGCCGCCCATAGCGGAGCTCGCTCTCGACCGGCTGGAGTTTCTCCAGCGCGCTCCTGTCCGCAACCAGCACAGTTCCCCTGCTCGAATTGATCGTGTCAACGAGCCACGTACCACGGTAGTCCGTGTTCACAGGCACCCACATCGCGCCGAGCTTGTTCGCCGCGAGCGTGAGCAGGACGAACTCCACGCAGCTGTGCATGTAGAGCAGCAGCCGGTCGCCCGCCCGCAGGCCCAGCCGATGCAGGCCGTGCGCATAGGCGTTCACGATGGCATTGGCCCGGCCGTAGCTGTAGCACTGGTCGTCGCTCAACAGGAACGGTGAGTCGCCGATCGCCTCGGCGTGCAGGCGCAGGAGCCGGAAAGGGATCCTGTTGCGTACATCCTCCAGGTTGACCCGATGCATTGCAGGACGCCGCTCAGCCGAGACGCATGAGGTGCGTCGCGAAGTCGATGAGCACGAGGACCATCGCAGCGGCCGCGAGCGCTTCGAACACGACCCGGCTCGGCGCCCACCGATCACCGGCCGTCTCCTCCAGTCTGAAGACCATCGGAAAGCTCGGCAGGAAGTAGCAGGCGTAGAATATCGATCCGTACTGCAGCATCCAGCCGAGGTCCCGGTACCAGAAGTAGGGCTTGTTGGCGTCAGTCGCGACCAGCCGCGTCTCGAGGAAGGCCATGAGATAGGCGACCGCCACCACCGTCACGGCCGTCAGCACCGGCTTGAACGCCCCGACATCGATGGTGCGGACGCGCCGCATCATCAGCACCGCAACGGTGTGATACACGACGAAGAAGGCCGGTGCATTGAAATACATGCCGATCGGAATGACCTGCTGGCCGCTGCCGACGAGCGCCGAATCCAGCGACAGGGAAACCTTCGGAAAGTAGTACACCATGCCGAGCACGTCGAAGAAGTACTCGCAGCCGAAGTAGGTCACGACGAAGTTGTAGACGAACATCCACAACACCATCTTGACCGCGTAGTTGTCCCACCACGCCCGGCCGGTGACCGTCGGCCTCAGCACGGCCGGGATCACGATCAGCGGCAGCAGCAGCGCGAGATTCTGGATGACGTGCCAGAGCGTGCCCACGTTCATCCAGCCCATGAGCTGCTTCGAGTAGTTCAGGGCGAAGAAGTACGGCAGATAGGCCAGGAAGAACTTCTCGCCCCACGCCTTGTCGGGATTCGACGAGAACCAGTGGCCGTGCTGCAGGCCTCCGGCGCGCTCAGCGGCGACGCCTGATCCGGAAACGACATGCTCGAGAGGGGCCTGGGTCATGTTCTCCCCATCCAGCTTTCGCGGTTGCGATCGACCTGCCGTGCGACGTCGTTGTGGCACCACGACGCCACGAATCTATGCGACGGCACTGCCCTGCTCCTCGTCTGATCGGACGATGACTGCACGCAGCTGAATTCGGCGCTCAGGTCGCGAGCCAGCCGCCGTCAGCCGTCACCGCCGCGCCGTTCACATGGCGTGACTCGTTGCTGGCGAGAAACAGCGCCAGTCTTGCGATGTCCAGCGGTTCCAGCATCGTCGGCATGGTGGCGAGAAAGGTGCGGACGCGTTCGGTGCCCGCGCTGTCCCACTGCTGCGGATCCGTGCCTGACACGATCGACGTACTGACGCCGCCGGGAAGAATTGCATTGCAGCGGATGCCCTGCCGCGCATACATCCAGGCAGTATTGCGCGTCAGGCCGAGCAGGCCATGCTTCGAAGACGTGTAGGCGGCGCCGGCCACCGCGCCACTATTGCCCGCGGCCGAGACGACATTGACGATGGCGCCGCCGCCAGAGGCCAGCATGCACTGCACGGCGCGGCGGCTCGTGTACATCGGCCCTGTCAGATTGATCGCGAGCAGGCGCTCCCAGACCTCGTCGGGCACTGAGCCGACGCCGTGGTTGTAGTCCATCGTGCCTGCGTTGTTGACGAGCACGTCGAGCCGGCCGAAGTCGGCAACCGCCCGGTCGATCATGGCTTCGGCATCGGCCCGCAGCGCCACGTTGCCCTGCACGGCGACGATCGGGCCACCAGAGGCGCGGAGCGCGCTGACGACCTCGTCGAGGGTGCGGGCGTTCCAGTCGCTGGCGACCACCGCAGCGCCCTCAGCGACGAACAGCTCCGCCGTCGCCCGCCCGATGCCTGAGCCCGCACCGGTGACGACGGCGACCTTGTCTTTCAGACGCATGGCATCCCTCCTTGTAGCGTTGCAGACGCTGACCCTTGCGCAGGATTGTCGAAACGACGCTGCGGCGGGGACATCGTCCTCTGGGACTACCGGAAGCCTGCGGGATCGGGCGGACCGGATGCCCGGCCAGCAAGCGTCAAAGGGCTGGCTGACGTCGCTCGGCGTCGCGCAGAACACGCCGCAGCAGCTTTCCGGTCGCAGTCTTCGGCAACTCGGTCACGAACTCGATGGCACGAGGATACTTGTACGGGGCCGTGGTCTCCTTCACGTGTTGCTGCAGCTCGAGCTTCAGCGCCTCGGAAGGCGCGAATCCTTTGCGCAACACCACGAATGCCTTGACGACCTCGCCGCGTTCGGCGTCGGGACCCCCGATCACCGCGCATTCGGTCACCGCCGGATGTTCCTGCAGGGCATTCTCGACCTCAATCGGACCGATGCGATAGCCGGCAGAGCTGATGATGTCGTCCACCCGTCCCTCATAGGAAATGAATCCGTCCTCATCCATCCGCGCGAGATCGCCGGTCAGGAAGTAATCCACCCCCGCGTGTGACGCGCAGGCCCGGGCCGTACGCTCGGGTTCCTCCCAGTAGCCGAGCATGAGCTGCGGATTTGGCAACACGAGGGCGAGCTGTCCTCGCTCTCCCGCGGGTACGGGCCGGCCGTCCGAATCGAGGACAGCCATCCGGCAGCCGGGCAGGGAGCGTCCCATCGAACCCTCCCTGGCGGGCTGACCTGGACGATTGGCCACCGTCATCAACGTCTCGGTCTGACCGTAGGCTTCGAGCAGGGGAATGCCGGTGAGCGCCTGCCAGCGCCGTGTCACTTCCGGATTCACCGACTCGCCCGCGGATACCGCCAGTCGCAGACGGCCAAGATCGACGCTCGAGAAATCCTCGTCGATCAGGCGCCTGAATTCGGTCGCTGCGCCGCAGAAGACGCTGACCCCGTAACGGGCGATGAGTCGCAGACGTTCCGCCGCGTCAAAGGGCCCGTCGTAGAAGAGCACCGCCGCACCCCGCGACCAGGGGCCGAACAGGATGCTGGTGCCAGCCTTCGACCAACCCGTATCGGCCGTACACCACATGAGGTCATCGCGGCCCAGATCGAGCCAGTCACGCGCCGAACCACGCCAGCAGTAGATCGCGCGCGAGGCATGCGTCACGCCCTTGGGAAGGCCCGTGGAGCCCGAGGTGAAATAGATGATCGCCGGATCCTCGAGGCCTGTATCGGCGCAGTCGAAGCTCGAGGGCTGGGCATCCAGTGCTGCGTCGAACTCCTGCCATCCATCCGCGGCGCCCACCGCCACCCGCACCCGCAGGCCGGTCGAACTCGCAAACTTGCCTGCGCTCGCGGCGGTGGTCACCGCCGCGAGCGCGCGCGCCTTCGTTGCCCGATACAGCACGTCCTTTTCGGTCAGCATCTCGATGCAGGGAACCGGCACGGCTCCAAGCTTGAGACAGCCGACCATCGCGATCTGCCACTGCGGCACGCGCGGCAACATGACCAGTACGCGATCTCCGCGGCGGACGCCCTCGGCCGTGAGAAAGGCGGCAAACTGGCTGGAACGACGGGAAATCTCGCCGAAGGAGTGGCGCCGTTCGCAGCCCGCCTGATTGCGCCAGATCAATGCGGGCCTGTCCGGGTCGGAACGCGCGATCGCATCGACGACATCGCGACCGAAATTGAAGGCATCGGGCAATTGCCAGTCATCATCGTTCATCGGGCACTCCCGTGGTCAGGTCGCCGTCCAGCCGCCGTCGACAAGCAGACTGTGACCGGTGACGTACGACGAAGCATCCGACGCCAGGAAGACCGCCGCGCCCGCCACTTCCTCGAGGCGCCCGAAGCGGCCCATCGGAATGTGGGCCAGCAGGCGCGGCGCAATGTGGTCGTGGCCCAGCATGCCGGCGGTCAGGTCCGTGGCGACGAACCCGAAGGCGATGGCGTTGACGCGGACGCCGTGCTCCGCCCAGTCGTGCGCGAGCGCCTTTGTGAGCTGCTCCACGCCGCCCTTGGACGCGCAATAGGGCACCTGGCGTTTCAGGCCGATGTGACCGGCGATGGAACTGACGTTGATGATCGAGCCCCTGCCCTTCTGCAGCATGAGCCCACCGAGGTCGCGGCAACAGCGGAAGACGCCGGTGAGATTGACTGCCAGAATCTCGTCCCAGGTCTGCATCGTGGCTTTCTCGATCGAGCCGTAGTGCGGATCGATCCCGGCGTTGTTGACCAGCACATCGATGCCGCCGAGCTCGCGCGCGATCCAGTCCCGGCCATGGACCACGTCTTCATCGGAGCGAACGTCCATCGGCAGCACGTGCACGGATCCGCGAACGCCACGCAGCGCTGCCGCGGTGCGCTCGAGCTTCTCGCGCGAGCGACCACACACCACGACGGTCGCGCCGTGCCCTGCCAGCGCCTCGGCGATGGCGCGCCCTATGCCCTGACCTCCGCCCGTGACGACCGCCACCCTGCCATCGAGATCGAACAGCGTCTTCGGCACGATCATGCCGCTCCGGCGCTCTTCAAGGCAGCCCTGGCGATCACCCAGCGATGCACCTCCGACGGACCGTCGTAGATGCGGAACGCGCGGATCTCCCTGAACACCTGCTGCACCACCGTATCGCCTGTCAGCCCCTTGCCGCCGAGAATCTGCACGCAGCGGTCCGCCACCCGGTACTGCGCTTCCGAGCAGAACACTTTCGCGACGCTCGACTCCTGCCGCGCCGACTGGCCCTGATCGAGGAGCCAGGCCGTGCGCCAGATCGCGAGCCGGCTCATCGTCAGATCGATCTCGTTGTCCGCCAGCATGAAGCCCACGCCTTCGTGCTCACCGAGCGTCGTGCCGAACGCCCGGCGCTTACCCGCATGGGCGAGCGCGATGTCGTTGGCGCGGCAGGCCGCACCCTGCCAGCGCATGCAATGCGTCAGGCGCGCCGGCACGAGGCGCACCTGGGCGTACTTCAGCCCCTTGCCGACTTCGCCCAGCACCTGATCAGCGGGGATGCGACAGTCGGTAAAACTCACGACGCCGTGTCCACCCGTGAAGCTCGAATCGAGGGAATCGATGAGACGTTCGACGCGGATGCCTTCGACATCCATGTCCGTGAGAAACATCGTCGGTCCGCCGTTCTCGCCTTCCACGTTCGCCATCACGATGGCAAAGCCTGCACCGACCGCTCCCGTGATGAGCCACTTGAGTCCGTTGACGACGTAGTCGTCGCCCGCACGCCGGGCAGTGGCGCGGAGAAGGCCAGGGTCCGAACCCGCGCCCGGATGGGGCTCGGTCATGCAGAACACGGAGCGGATCTCGCCGCGGCACAACGGATCGAGCCAGCGCCGCTTGTGCTCCTCGCAGGCAACGACCTCGAGCAGGTGCATGTTGCCTTCGTCCGGTGCCGCGCAGTGCAACGCGATCGGGCCGAGTGGCGAGTAACCCGCCGCCTCGAACACGACGGCGCGACCGAGATGCGTGAGGCCCAGGCCGCCCCGGCGCTGCGCGACATGCGGAGCGAACAGGCCGTGCGCGCGGGCGAGATCGTTCAGCTCGCGCCGCAGCTCGTCGTTGGGTCCGTACGCGCCGAGTCGCGGATCCTTTTCATATGCAATCACGTGCTCGCGCACGAAACCACGGGTTCGCTCGCCGAGTGCCTGAAGATCCGGAGGTATCGTGAAATCGATCATGTTCTTCCCAGTCAGCTGGCGGCGCCGCGCATGACCTCGTGCGCGAACTCGAGGATGCCGTGTCCGAGCTCGCTGAAGCCGGCGTAGCGCTCGTCCGAGGTCGCGCCGCTGCGGTATCGCGAGTGCAGCTGCAGGAACACGACGCCGAGCTTGAAGAGCGTCAGCACGCGGTAGAAGTGGAAATCCGAGAGATCGCGGCCGGTGAGGGCCGCATATCCGGACATGACCTGCGCGCGCGAGTGGAAGCCGCCCTCGCCCGTGGGCATCTGCCCAAGTCGCTGCATCGGTTCCGGATCGGACGGCTCCACCCAATAACTCAGAAGCGTAGCAAGGTCGTAGAGCGGATCGCCTCGTGTTGCCATGTCCCAGTCGAGCACCGCCCGCGGCTCGAGCGTCTGGGGATCGAGCACGACGTTGTCGAGCTTGAAATCGCTGTGCAGGAGCGTCGCCGACTGTTCCGGAGGGATGCGTCCGGCCAGCCAGCCCGCCAGTTCCGCGATCAGCCTGCGGTCCCCGTCCTGTGCCACAGCCTCGCCGCGTTTGGCCCACCCGCTCGCCGTGCGGGCGAGGAACCCGGCGGGCTTGCCGAAGTCATCGAGACCCACCGCGCCGGGATCGACGGCGTGCAGGCTCGCAAGCAGGCTCACGAGCATCGTGGAGAGCTGCGCTCCCACGTCCCGTGGCACCAGCCCCGCCGGGAGTTCGTGGCCGATCACGAGACCCGGGCGGTATTCCATCACGAGGAAGTGCGCACCGAGGACGGATTCGTCGGCGCAGTAATACAGGCTTTGCGGCGCGAGCGGCCAGGCCTGCCACAGCCTGGACAGTACGCGGTGTTCGCGCGCCATGTCGTTGGCGCCGATCGGTACGACGCCGAAAGGCGGTCGCCTGAGGACGCACGGGCGCCCGTCCATGTTGACCAGAAAATTCAGGTTTCCGAAGCCACCGCGGAACTGGCGGGGCGGCGAGCCGGGATCGAGCCGATGGCCCTGTCGCGCCAGATGGTCCGCGAGCCGTGGCCAGTCGAGCGAGGCCGATTCCGCGGGACTGCGCAGGATCGCGTCGATCCCGGCAACGGCGGATGCGGCAATCCCGGCAGACATTCCCTCAGGCCTGGCCCCTGGCGCGCTTCCTCGGTTCGATCCCGAGGAGCTTCGCCATGTTCAGCCCGAAGATCTTCGCGCGATCCTCCTCGGTGATGTAGCGATAACCCCAGCCGCGATGACCTTCCTCGTCGATCTGGAACGAGTGGAACGGATCGACGCATTCCTTCATCCCGGACCCGTTCGTGTCGCTCCCCCACACGATCTTGTCGGCGGTCGCGTACAGCATCGCCTCTCCGATCAGCTCCTGGAAGAACTTGGGACGCCAGGTGGCCGCGGCGTTCAGGAAGCTGACACTGAGGTAGAGGTTCGGGAAGGTCGCCGCCAGGCAGTTCAGCTCGCGATGATGCGGCCAGCCGAAATGGAAGGCGACGATGCGCAGGTCGTAGAAGTCGTACAGGACGTCTTCGAGCAGACCCGGGTGGCAGTACTTGTTGCGGGCACCGTAGACGTAGCCCGTTCCCGTGTGCACCTGCATCACCAGGTTCAGCTCCTGTGCCTTCTCGAAGAACGGCCAGAGGCGCTTGTCGTTGATGTAGGTGTCTTCAGGACAATAGAACTTGAAGACCTTGACCCCGCACTCCTTCGCCATGAAGACCATTTCATCGATGGCTTCCTTGACGCCGCGCTGGATGATCGGCCCGAAATTCGGGCACATGATGAAACGGTCGGGATACTGCTGGACCCCAGTCAGCATCCAGGCGTTGCTCGATATCGGTGTCGTGCCGCCGCTGCAGAAGAGAAAGCTCTCCGGAATGACACAGGCCATGTCCGTGCCGGAGGCGTCCATGTTGCGGATCATCTTCTCGAACGGAGTTCCGCCGTCGTTCTCCATGGACGGGAATTCCTGGATCACCGGCCGGATGCAGCCCTCCAGCGAGCGCATGAACCGCTGGGTCCCCTGGTAAGGTGCCAGTTGATGCCACATCGAGGCGTCGATCGGATGCGTCTCGGTGTCAAGAATGAAGTAGTCCTTCTTGGTCACGGTCTCTGCTCCTGGTGCAGTCCGGCTTCGTGCAGGAGCTTCCAGAGGCGCTGGGGCGAGGCCGGTACCTCGCGCGCCACGGCGCCGGTGGGTGCAAGAGCATCGTTGATGGCGCACATGACTGCCGCGGGGGCGGTGTGTAGCGCCCCTTCCCCGCAGCCCTTGGCGCCGAGCGGCGACAGCGGGGACGGCGTCACGAGCGCGGCCTTCTCGGTCATGGGCACTTCATTTATCGTCGGCAGCAGGTAGTCCATGAAGGTCGTCGAGCCCGGCTGCCCATCCGGGCTGTAGTGGTACTCCTCGAGAAGAGCCGCTGCGACACCCTGGGCCACGCCGCCTTGCGTCATGCCTTCCACCGTGGCCGGGTTCAGGCGTGTACCGCAGTCGTCCACGACGACATACTTCCGGATCTCGACTCGTCCCGTTTCACGATCGATCTCGACCATGACGACGTGGCAGGCATTGGCTGCCGTCAGATAGCTCTTGGCACGCCCCTGGTCGTCGACTGGCTTGCGATCCTGAGCCGTCCAGACGCCGGTTGCCTCCAGTCCCATCTCCATGCCGGGAGGCAGCAGGTCGCTGCGCCCGTGGGCGACGCCCGCAACGTCCGCCAGAGTCACCTTCGCTTCGGGCATGCCGATGATCTGCACCCTGCCGTCGACGAACTCGAGCTTTTCCACCGGTGTCTGCAGCAGGCCGGCCGCGATCTCGACGATCTTCTTCCTGAGCTTTCCCGCCGCCAGCATGGTGGCGCCGGCGATGGCGACCCCCAGCCGACTGCCGCCGGGCCCGAAGGAAGGCGGTGCACCGAGGGTGTTCACCGACACCACCGCGATGTCGGTCATTTCTGCGCCGAAGTAATCGGCCAGCAGCTGCGCGATCACGGTGTATTGACCCTGGCCCTCACTGGTGAAGCCGACGCGCGCCGTGATCCTGCCGAACACGTCGATCGACACCGTGATGCCTTCGGGAACGCCGATGGCCTGCATGCCCACGATGGCATAGGCGTTCCAGTCGAATACGCCGGGTTCCACGGTATTCGCCACGCCGATTCCGACGAGACGCCCTTCTGCCCGCGCGCGCGTCTGTTCCCTGCGCAGTTCCTGGTAATCCGAAATCTCGAGCGCCCTGTCCAGTGCCGCTTCGTATTCGCCGCTGTCGTATTCGTTGCCGCTGGGAATGGTGTAGGGGAATTGTTCCGGTCGGATGTAGTTCCTGCGACGGATCTCGGCCGCATCGAGCCCGAGACCGCGCGCTGCCAGGTCCATCAACTGCTCCAGCACGAAGAAGTGTGGCGGTGGCCCCATGCCACGATAGGCGCTCGTCGGCGTCTTGTTGCTCAGCACGATGGTGAGGTCGTAGGAGGCGGCCGGTATCGCGTAGCAGCCGGTGAAGGCGCTGAGCGGCTTGCCAGCCCCCATGGCGCTGTAGTTCTCGCCGCTCGCCCCGATGTCCTCGATGAGCGTGACGTGGAATCCGGTGACGACACCGTCATTCGTGACCGCAAGCCGAGACTCGTAATAGCGATCCCAGGCCTGACCGCAGCCGCTCGTCAGGTATTCCATGCGGTCTTCGATCCACTTGACGGGCCGTCCGCCCGCCTGGCGCGACAGCAGGCTCGTGATTGCGAGCCCACGCGCGTTTCCCTTGCCGCCAAAGCTGCCACCGCGCTGCGTGCTGTCCAGACTGACTTTGTTGGACGGAATCCCGAGCACCCCGGCGACACCGATCGCGTACAGCAGGGGTGATTGCGTGGCGCCGCGGATGGCGAGCACGTCGCTCAGCGTGTCCCACTGGCATATGCAGCCGAATGTCTCCATGGGATTGGCGCCCATCCGGTTCCAGCGGAAGCGGTTCTGGAAGACGTGATCGGCCTGCGCAAAGGCCTCGGCGACCGGCCCCCACACGAACTGGCGCTGCAGCACGATATTGCTGCCCAGTTCGTCGATGACGAGCGGGCTGCCCGGCTTCATGGCCTCGAGCGTATCGACCGCGGGCGCCAGCGGCTCGAATTCGATGTCGATCAGCTCGACGGCATCTTCCGCAACGTGACGACTCACGGCCGCCACGGCCGCCACGGGCTCGCCGACGTAATGCACCTTGTCGACGGCCATGCAGTAAGACCCGGTGCCCTCGGGAAAGCCACCGGATCGGCTGGTCAACCTGCGGACATCGTTGCCCGTGATGATGGCGACCACACCCGGCAACTGCTCCGCCCTCGACGTATCGACGCGCAGGATGCGGGCATGCGCGACGCTGCTGTACTTCATCGCACAGTGCAGCATCTCCGGCATCGAGACGTTGTCGATGAATTCGACACCCCCCGTGACCAGCGCCACGTCACCGACGCGCTGCACGTCCTTGCCAAGAAAGCGCAGCGAACTGGCCGGTATGTCCTCGAGACGGGGTTCCTGGTGTGTCATGTGCGTCAGGTCCGGTAGAGAGGAATGATTTCCTGCGAAAACCATTTCACCCAGTCGAGGCACTCGTCGTATGACTCCGTCTTCGGCAGGTGGACGACCATTCCCGTGGCGCCCGCTTGCTGGAGTCGACCGACCAGATCGACGATTTCCTCCTTGTGTCGCGGGTAGCGCATCCTGTCGAAGTCGAGACGGTCGTCCTCGGGGATCTCCGCCAGCAGGGTAAACACCTCGAAGGGCCGGCTGCGCGCCTGCATTTCTGGCTGATCGTGTATGTAGGCGACGGCGCCCTTCATTTCCCGCAGCGTCGTCTGCCAGGGCAGCCATCCGTCGCCGAGCGCGGCGGCTCGGCGCAGCGCCGGCTTCGCATCACCGCCGATGAACAACGGCGGATGCGGCGACTGGCAGGGCTTGGGCTCGAAGATCATGTTCTTGAAACTCACGAACTCGCCGTGGAATTCGGGCGTATCGCTGGTCCAGAGCTCCTTCATTGCCTTGAGGTATTCGTCGCAGATCGCACCGCGCCTGTCGAAGGGCACACCGATGGCCTCGAACTCGCGACGCAGGTGCCCGGCGGCGAGTCCGAGCGCGAGCCGACCGCCGGAGAGATGGTCGACCGAAGCGATCGCCTTGGCCCAGACCAGCGGGTTGTGATACGGGATGGGACAGATATAGGTCAGCAGGTGGATGCGCTGCGTGGCCCCTAGTAGGAAGCCCGCTGCGGACACGCCTTCATAGAACTTCGCGCCCATCGAGGGCACGAGCTTGGGGTGCTGCACGATGTGTTCGGCCACCCAGAGATAGTCGTACGCGAGGGCATCGACTTCCCGTGCGAAATCCACCGACCTTGCGGCCGGCAGCGTGGCCTCCCATGAACTGGTGAGTGCCTTGTAGAGGATGTTGGCGGGAAGGCGAATCGCAAATTTCATGAAAAATGCTATGAGCCCCGCTGAAATCGTGACATCGTCCACATGGATGATGTCGCAACGCTGTTCCTGGCGTCGTCAGGTCCGCTATTCGTTCGCGGGCTTTCCGAGGAAGAATCGCTCCGGATCGAACACCCTGAGCAGGTTCAGCTCTTCCGGGTTCGTCGGCGGGAGTTCCTGCAGTCCATCGGACACTTTCAGGTCCCAACCGCAGCGCCGGCGGATTTCCGCAACCACCTGCGCCTGATCGCGACCCTTCGTGGCAAAGTAGCCCGACAGCACGAGTTCTTCGCCGTCCAGCTTTTCGAATCGGCCCATCGTCGAGATGACGCAGCGAACTTTCGTTCCCGGGCTGGTGACATGGCCGACCCGCTCCACGAAAGTCTGTGCGCGCTGTACCGCGACGACCACCGTCTCCGCGGCGGAGGTGACGATATCGTTCGCCCCGCCCGATCCGACGAGAAACTCGCCCGTCGCGGTGATCGTCGAGTTCACATTGCCGTGCTTGTCGATCTCGCCCGCACCAATGGTCCCCATGCAGGTACCGGCGCCGCCGCAGCCGTGCAAGCCGAGCGCCTCGAAAACGTCCGTGAGCATGGTGCAGGTCGGAAGGTTGCGATAGCTGGTCAGGAACGGGTCGCCTGGCCGGGGATCGAAGCCGTACATGCCGGTCTCGGCGAGCAGGGCGAAATCCACCCCCTCGTCCCGCAATCGATGCGCCGCCAGCCAGCACACGAGCGAAGCCTGTCCGGCACCGGCCAGCACGGCCCGATAGCCATGGGTTGCGATGCGTCTCGCCACCTCGCGGGCTGCCTGCACGATCATTTCCTCGACCTGGCCCGCTGGCCGCTCCTGGTCGAGCGTTGAGGAGTGTCGCTGCAGATCCTCCTGCCAGAAGTCGGGCTCGGCCGCCCGGTGGATTGCCTGCAATCGCTCTTTGCCCAGCTTGGCGAGGTAGGCCTCCTGATCGCGTGTGCCGAGTATCCACTCGCCGATCCAGTCATCGTATCGCTCCCGGGTAGCCTGCGCCTCGCGGTGTACCTTCATGAACGCATAGTCGTTGGCATATGCCCTCAATTCCTCAATACCGGCGCTGTAGTTGCCGTAAGGATGCGAGCCGTAGGGCACTTCGCTCACTGACAGCACGATCCCGCCGGGAATGCGAACCAGATGGGAATGCCGGCGTATGAAGTCCGTCGACACGACCTTGTGGGCCGTCAGTACCACGCCCTCCCGGGCCGCCAGGGCACCGTAGACGTTCTCCTGGAATGGAGGAAAGCAGATGGCGTTGCCCGCGCGATCCGCCGCCCACACGTGCACGAATGCGATGTCCGGACGATAGGCACTGATCACGCCTTGCACGCGTCCCGGTTCGAACGGATCTGGCAACTCGGCGTAGTTGCCCGTAGCCCGTCTCTCCGTCGCCAGCGAGCTGCCTGTGATGGATCGGGTGGTCAGAAACGGAACGCCCATTGCACCCGCGAGCAGGCGTTGGGCAATCGTCAGCATGGTCCAGTTCTCGATCTCGAAATCGCCTCGCTCCAGGGCCCAGCGCGTCACGGGGCTCGGGCCAGGCGTCGGGTAGCCCTCTCCCGCGAAGGAGACCACGGCCTTGCGGAGCAGGCCGAGATGGGCGAGCTGCAGGTAACTTCCGCTCAACGCCGACGAGATGAACTCGAAGCCGGGGCCCGAACCCGAGTACCGGCGACAGAGCTCGTACATGGCCGCCTGGGGCCGCGCCTGCATCGTCACGGGATTAAGCTTCATGCCCGGCCGGACGAAGCGCCGGACCGCCTCCGCGAGGTCCATGCGCTTGTCCGCGGCGCCATCGTGGAGATGGACTATCCGCCGGGCAACGACCTCACGCCACGAACTCAAGGCAACCTCCCCGCGCCGAACGCGTCAGGCTGACCCGCACAGTCGCGACCGGGCGGCAGCGAATTGCGCCTGCAGTGTCGCGACCAGATCCGCCACGGGCACGATTTCGTCGATGGCGCCGACACCGTGCCCGGCGCTCCAGATGTCCTTCCAGGTCTTGGCACCGACCGTCCGGGAACCATCGGCGCTCGTGAAGGCCATCTTCGCCGTCTCGCCGGGTGCCCGGACGAGATGGTCGGGGTCGAGGCCAGCGGCGCGAATCGACGGCTTCAGGTAGTTGCCGTGGGTCGACGAAAAGTAGGGCGTATACAGCACGTCGCTCGCGCTGGACTCGACGATCATCCGCTTGTAGCCCGGAGCTGCATTCGCCTCCTCGGTCGCGATGAAACGCGTGCCCATGTAGGCCAGGTCGGCACCCATCGCGAGCGCCGCCAGGATATGTTCGCCACGCGTGATGCTGCCCGCGAGCACGACGAGCCCGTCGTAGATGCGCCGCACTTCGCTGATCAGTGCCATCGGACTGAGCGCCCCTGAATGGCCGCCTGCTCCGGCACATACCAGGATCAGGCCGTCGACCCCCGCCTCCAGCGCTTTTTCGGCGTGCCGGATATTGGTCACGTCGTGGAGCACGTGTCCGCCCCAGGCATGAATGCGGGGCACGTACTCCGTGGGAGCGCGCAGGCTGGTGATGACCAGTGGCACCTTGTGCTGCTCCAGCACCTCGAAGTCGGCATCCAGCCGCGCGTTGCTCGTGTGCACGATCTGATTGACGGCAAACGGCGCCACCTTCTTCCCCGGATTCGCCAGGCGACAGGCCTGCAGCTGACGCTCGAGAGTGGTCAGCCATTCGTCGAGCACCCCGTCACCACGCGCATTCAGCGCCGGAAACGACCCGATGATGCCACTCACGCACTGCGCAAGGACCAGCGGCGGCGTCGACACGATGAACATCGGCGAGCACAGCACCGGCAGCGTCAGCCGGGCAGTGAGCGACGACTGCCATGCCGCGGCTGCATGGTCCATGCGGCACGAGGAGCGGGTCCGATCCGATCCTCCTGTCGCTCGAGCACGATCTGCGCCGCGCTGCCCGTCGTTGAGTTCCAGGTCCATCCGCTGCCTCCGCTGGTGGGTCCGCGTCAGGGCTGCCAGCGGTCGCCATGGCGCTGCCAGGGATTGTCATCGGCGCTCGCCGGCAGTGCGAACCGTGCCTGGCACTCGGTGTTGACCCTGTCGCCGACGGAAACGGCGAGATCGAGGTCGATCCAGCAACAGCCCGTGGCGTCCACCGACTTGCGTACCACGCGCCCCGAGAGGGTCATCGTGTCGCCCGGGAACACCGGCACCTTCATCCTGAACTTCATCCTGCCGAGTCGACCCTTCGGTCCGGTCCAGTCGGTGACGAAACGCTGGAACCAGGCGGCGTTCGTCGGCGTATTGATGAAGATGTCCTTCGTGCCGTTGCGATTGATGGCGAAATCCCGGTCGTGGTGCATGGGACGCCAATCGCGGCTCGCGATCGCACCGAGCACGACCGTCGTGGCCGTGACCGGATATGTCAGCGGCGGCAGTTCCTGGCCCTCCCCCACCTCGCCGAACGTGAGATTGCGCGTGGTGCTCATCTGACGCCCTTGATGTAGATCAGGAAGTTGTACGTGTCCGTGCCGCACCACTCGTTGCGCTGATTGACGGTCACGACATCCATGGTGCAGAAGCGACCGCGCCCGAGCTTCGTATCCTTCAACTCGCCGAGTGCGCGGCAGTACTGGCTCGTCGTCAGCACGTCGCCGATGCGCACCGGCTCGCCGAAGCTCGCCTCGTTGCTGGCGACGATGCCCTCGGGCAATCCGACCATGTCCTTGATGTCGAAATAGAGCTGCATCGGCTTGCGTTCGCCTCCGGCACCCGGCATCCAGTGGTGCCGCTTGAACCAGGCCGAGAGCATCGCCGGCGGGGCGATCTGCCCACCCGCGAGGTCGCGGGCCACCTCCGGGTTCCAGTACAGCGGATTGCCATCCTCCACCGCAGCGCACATGTTGTACACATACCCGACCTCGATCGGGAATTCGGTCTGCTCCACGTAGTGCGGCTTTCCGATCAGGTCGCGCACCACGGCCGGCAGATCACTCGCTATCTCTGTCACCTGTCGTTGCTCCTGACTTCGCCTGTCATCTACTCGACCACGCCACTGCGACGCAGGCCCTCGATCTCGTCGTCCGAGAATCCCGCATCGACGAGCACGGCCTCCGTATCGGTCTCCCCGGGCGGGCGCACACGATGCTCCGGCTGCTGCCTCACGCCTCCGGCCAGTATCGGCGCGAGTTGCTCGAAGCTGCCGCGCTCGCCGTGCCACGCACCCATGAAGCTCTGCCGATCCCTTAGATGGCCGCTCGCGGTGACTTCGGCAATCGAGAGCACCGGTGCGACGCAGGTGTCCCGGCCGGCCAGCAGGGCGACCCATGCGTCGCGCGGCTTCTCGAGGAAGCGCTTCGCGAACGCTACGCGCATTTCATCCTGCTTCGAATCGTCGTACTGACTGCCGCCGTACTGCTCCAGATCGAGCCACCGACAGAGATTCCGGAAGAAATGCCCCTCGATCGCACCGACCGAGACGTGGCGGCCGTCGGCGCAGGTGTAGACGCCGTACCAGGCGTACCTGCCGGTCAGCACGTCGGAAGCCGGTTGCGTCTCCTCGCCCGTGGCGAGGAAACGATCGATGTACAGCGACATCAGGTTGAGCATACCGTCGGTGATCGACACGTCGAGCAGCCGCCCCTCCCCACCCTTCGCCACGTGCAGCAGCGCCGCGATCACGGCGAGCGCCGCATGCATGCCGCCGCCTGCGCTGTCGGCGACCGTCGCCCCCGGCATGGCCGGTCGGCCATCCGCATCGCGCCCGGTGCAGGCGAGGTAGCCGCTCACCGCGACGTAGTTGATATCGTGGCCGGCCCATTGGGACCATGGACCTTCCTGGCCGTAGCCGCTGGTCGAGCAGTAAACGATCCCCGGATTGATGGCTCTGAGATCCTCGTAGCCGACGCCGAGCCGGCTCGCGACGCCCGGCCGATAGCTTTCGATCACCACGTCGGCCTGCCGCACGAGTCGTCCGACGACGCTCCTGCCCTGCGGCGCCTTCAGGTCGACGCGAATCCGTCGCGTGCCACGTCCTGCTCCATAGGCGTGGTACACGGGCTCGATCTGCTTGACGCCCCTGGCCGACACCGGAGCCACCTTGACGACGTCCATGCCGTAGTCGGCCAGGATGCGCGAGGCACGAGCCGCGGGACCCACGCTCGCGAGATCGAGAACCCGGTAGCCGTCGAGCAGTGCCATGCCTTTGGCCTCGCGCTAGCAGTCCGGCAGTCCGGGCTTGCGCCTGCCGGGGGACCGTGCCACTTCGCGCAGGCAACCGTGTGCCTCATGAGCGAACTCGAAATCCATGGTCCAGACCTGCTCTGCGCGTTCGATGTTGATCGGTCCTGGCCCGAGGCACCTTTCCGGCGCTGCCGATGCATGGCGCCCTTTCAGGACGACCACTCCTTGATCCGCTGCGGCGTCCGGTCGACGAACTCGACCGTCTCCGGCAACGGCCGGCCCAGCCATTCACGGTAGAAAGTGTCGAGATCCGGCAGAAACTCGAAGTCAGGCGGGCATCCCCTCGGCACCGCCTCCACTTCGAGTTGCGAGCCGCAACCCGGGCAGTAGTACTCGCGCAGCTGGGTCCAGGCGAGGTCCGGCTTCTCGTACCCGCGATACACTTCCGAGATCTTGTCGTCGGTGTCGCGCAGATAGATGAGCGACGAGAGCTTCCAGTTCACGCGATAGTCCCCGAACTCGTGCCCGCAACGGCACTTCACCACGCGCACCCCCGGCTTCTGCACGATGAACAGCGCGGGAGTCAGCGGCAGGAGGATCGTTTCCTTCCACGGCACTCGTCCCTGCAGGATCGTGACCCACTTGTCGAAGCGATCCCGATCCTTGCCGTGCTTCATCATCTGCTGCACGGTCGTCCAGGGCAGCTCCCCGTCGACCAGCTTGCGGATGTCCTCGACGTCGTAGGTGTCGTACCCGTCCATTTGCCCCCCTCAGAACTCGAAGTCTGCCGGGAGGCCCCAGAAGGCGCGCAGCTCGGCAGCATAACCGGGCGAAAGCTGCATGGAACTGCGCCACATCCGCTTGACGGCCTCGTTCATGTTCGAGCCCGCCGCGACCTCGGCGCATTCCCGTCGCCACCAGTCCCTGAACGGCACACCGCGGCGCAGGCGCGCATCGCGGATACCCTGGCGCCGGCGCTCCGTCGCGTCGGCATCGATCGTCCACGCACCCCTGGCATCCTTGCGGGCGACGACGCCGTGCACATGCTCCGCCACCCAGGGACGCGTCAGACCCCTGTCCAGATCCTCCTTCACGCGCCCAGGGTCGCGTTCGATCGGATCGCCCATGGCCTGGGAACCTGAAGTCGGGTTGATCACGAGATCGTACTCGTGCAGTGCTTCCGGGATGATCGCGGGCACGGGAACGTCGTTGTTCATGACGTCGGCGACGACGTTTCGCGAGAGCGTCGGGTGTTCGGGATCGTCACCCCGCTCGTGCACGAGCGGCTTGCGCTGCTCGATGAGCTCCCTGACATTGGTGCCTGCCGCATACGCCACGCGATCCCCGGGCGTCGGATAGGCGCCATACATGCCGTGATTTGCCGTGATCTTGCTGTGCGCGCCGGCGCAGGCCGCTGCGTAATGCATCTCGGGCGAGTTCTTCACCATCCACACGGTCGTATGCCCCAGTCCGCCACGGAACTTCCCATAGCCACCGGAATCCGGCTCCATGTTCCGGCCCAGGTACAGGAGCGGGTAATAGAGCTCCATCACCTCGGCATTGCCGAAATCGGCGTTGGCGGTGTACACGCACCACGCGGCCGGCTCGCCGTCCGAGATACCGCGCGCCGGCGAGCCGTTGCTCGCCTGCTCCAGCGTCAGGCAGACCGCATACTGGCCGTACTGGTTGATGCCATTCCACTCGGCGCACATCGTGGTCGCGGCGCCCGCGGACATCTCCTCCACGAAGCCTCGCATGTAATAGAGGCGGCCCGTGACTTCGTAGAGCGAGCTGAGCCACCTGATCCCGGAAGACCAGCCCATGCCGGTGGAGGCGAACCAGTCCACCGGGAACGGGTTGCACCACGAACCGGCCGGAGGCGTGTCCACAGTCAACGCGTAGGTCGGCCCCGAGTTGAACATGTCGAAGCCGACGACGTGGGAGTAGCCCATCAGGAGCGCGGACGACAACGCGGTCGGCGTGATGTTCTGGCCGAATGGCACGCTCCCGCTGGCCCCCGCGAGCGACAGACTCACGTTGGCCTTGCCGTCGATGCGCATTTCCATCGGCACGTTGGAGAGCAGATCCACGTCCTGCTTGGGCATCAGGACATTCTTGCCCTTCATCGTCAGGTCCTTGAACTGCGATTTGCGCACGCGTCCCGGCACCGCCTGATTGCGGATGCGCGAGACGGCATAGCGCCGGCTGTCCTCGATGTATTCCTTCGATGCCTTCTCGAAGAACTCCAGGCCGTATTTGTCGACGGTCTCGATCAGCTTCTCGCGCACCGTGATGAGGCCGGCCAGACGTCCACGCGCATCCCCGAGCACCCAGTCCGGCGCGCGCGTACGCGACTTGATGCGCAACTCGTACCACGGGTAGTAGCGGTCGTTCTCGCCGATTCGCTCCACCGAGACGGGCATGCCGTCGGAAAAGCAGTCGGGGTTCATGAAGTTGATCGACCCGGGCAGCACCGCGCCGGCATCGGCGACGTGTGTCACGGAAGACGCCCAGGCGATCAGCTTGCCGTGATGGAAGATCGGCATGGCGGTATCCATGTCCGGCATGTGGATGCCGCCATAGTGCGGATCGTTGTTCTCGAAGATGTCGCCCTGCCGGAATCCCGGGACGTCCTCGTAGCCAAGTTCGATGAACTTCCGGATCATCGAAGCGAGCAGTCCCACGTGCGCCGTGATGCCGCGCGAGGTGCAGATGCACTCGCCCGTCGGGGTATGCAGCGCCCACAGCGCATCGCCGCCCTCTGCGGCGACGGGCGAGGCTGAAACCTTGCAGCCCACCTCCCAGGCCGTATTGCAGACGCTCAGCAGGATGTGCCAGATGGCCTCGTAGAGACCCGGGTCCGTTTCCTTCTCGACCAGGCGCTCCAGACCGAACATGTGGCCGGTCTTGCTGAACAACTCGTCGTTGAGCCTGAGTTGGTCCCTTAGCTTCAGCGGATTGCCCATCTATCGATCCTTCCGCGTCATCCAGTAGACGTTGTATTCGTCGATGCGCACCTGCCATTCCGGCGGAACGAACAGCGTCGTATTGGACGCCTCGATGACGGCCAGACCATTCACCTCGTTCCCGGGCAGCATGCTCTCCATCCGGTAGATGTCCGCGTCGCACCACTTTCCCTTCTGATAGATGCGACGAGCGCCCTTGACCGCCTCCGGCAGCGGAGACTTCCCCTGCAGCGCCTGTTTCACCAGCTTCGGCTTGACGGTCTCGACCTTCGCCACCACGCAGACTTCCGTCACGTGATAGGTGCCGACGTCCGGCTTGCCGGCAAGCGTGAACATGCGCGTATAGATTTCCTCGAAGCGCGCAAACAGTGCATCGACATCCCCGGAAGCACCGATCGTCGCGCTCGGCGAGGGCACCTCGACATCCTCGAGCTGGCCGTAATAGCGGACATAGGCCACTGGCTGGATCTGGATCGATTCCTTCCTGAAGCCCTCGCCGACGAGTTCCTCGACGAGTTCGCCGCGCAGCTGATCCCAGATATCCGCCACCGGCTTCATGGCAGCGACGCGTTCCGCACCGCTCATGCCGGACGCCACCACCACCGAAACGCTTCTGTGGCGACGATGGGCGTAGTCCATGCAGGCGCCGCCCCAGGCGGAGAACCCCCCCGCCCACGGGACGGTGACGACCGCCTTGTAGGGATGATCGCCCGCGTACGGCAGGAGGTGCAGCGGCCCGCCGCCGCCGTAGCCGAGCAGCACGTAGTCGCGCAGATCGCGGCCGACCATGAGACTGCGCACGAGGTGCTCGCGCATCTGGATGTTCAGCAGATCGATGCAGACCTCGCAGGCGTCGTAGACGTCGAGCCGCAGCGGATCGGCGACCTTTTCCTTGAACAGCCGGTACGACGTCTCCTTGTTGACCTTGACCTTGCCGCCAAGATAGTTGTGCTCGTTCAGGATGCCGAGCAGGAGGTTCGCGTCGTTGATGGTCGGCGTCGTGTTGCCGGCCTCCATGAACGTCGGACCCGGCGTGCCACCGGCCGAGTCCGGGCCGAGCTTGATGCGATTGGTGGCCGGGTCGATGCGGATGTAGGTGCCCGTGCCCGCGCCGATCGAGGTGATGCTCAACATAGGGGCGGTCAGGTACATGTCCTGGAAGCCCGGCTCGCGATCGATCGGCACGGTACCCGCGGTGATGCAGCCGGCATCGAACGACGTGCCGCCGACGTCGGAGCAGACGATGTTCTCCTCGCCGATCACGCTGCCGAGATACCTCGCCCCCATCAGGCCGCCGACCGGCCCCGACATCGCGGCCTCGAACAGACGCGGATAGCGGATGTTGGTCACGCCGCCGTAGCCGAGGACGGTCTTTAGGCTGTGCCGGTAACCGATCGCCTTCAGTGACTCCTCGATCCGGAACAGCTGCTTCCGGGCCGGATCCGTCGCGTACGCCTGCACGATGGTGGAGTTGGCGCGGGAGATCTCCCGCATCGTCGGCGCGACACGGCTCGAGAGTTCGATCGGAATGTCGCGGCCGGCGTCCTGCATCACGCGCCGCACGATGACCTCGGCGCGTTCCTCGTGCTCCGCGTTCTTGTACGACTGCAGGAAGACGATGGCGATCGACTGGCACTGCTCGTCGACGATCAGTTCGCGCGCGGCCTGCTCCACCTCGTGCTCATAGAGGGGAATGACGACCTTGCCGAACATGTCGATCCGCTCGGTGACGCCGCGCGCCAGCTTCCGCGGCACGAGCGGTGTGCGGTGTCTGCGGTACTGCATGTGGCTGACTTCGGACCACTGCAGTCCGATGAATGTCTGCTTGCCACGGCCCTGGGCGTTGATGTCCTCGAAGCCGCGCGTGGTGATCAGGCCCGTCCTGTAGCCGGACATGTTGATCACGCAGTTGAGCATCGAGGTGCCGGTGTAGATGGCCGTTTCGAGGTGATTGCCGAAGCTCTGCTGCTCCTCCTTCGGGACGCCGATGTAATCGAGCGCTTCGAAGAACGCTTCCATGTATCCGATACTCTCGTCTCGCGGCGTCGTGGGTGCCTTCCCCACGACGGAACGGCCCGTTTCATCGACGATGATCACGTCGGTCATCGTCCCGCCTGCGTCGCAGGCAGCGAGAAATCGCTGCATCTGACTGTCGCCTCGTAGGGTCGGAACATGCGTTCGCAAACGATGCTATTCCCCGTGCCGACGCCCCCCCATCGTCTGATCGGACTACTGGGCAGGTGGCATGAATCGGGTTAAAAGGAGCGTCATGCGCCGTGCCGCGCGCTATCGCACACGTCGTCGTGCGTCGCGTCGCCGACTGCTGCGTCGCGGGCCGCCTGACCCGAGAGAGTGACATGTCATCCATACTGTTCAGCCAACAGGTCGAAGGTGTTCTGACGCTCACGCTGAATCGCCCGGAGCAGATCAATGCGCTGACGTGGGAGCTGATGCGGCTGCTCAACGAGGCGCTGGAAGACGCCAGCGTCGATCCCGGAGTACGAGTCGTGGTGTTGACCGGGGCAGGCCGTGGCTTCTGCTCGGGCGGAGATCTGCGCAGCCGCGAGCAGATCGACCCGGAGGATCCTGTCAGCGTCCGCTGGTCCGAGGATCCCGTGTGGCAGTCGGTCGGCATGCGGGCTTCGCAGGTCAGGCGGCTCAGCCAGTCGCCGGTTCTGCTGCACACCATGCCGAAGCCGACGATCGCAATGCTGCGCGGTCCTGTCGTCGGCGCCGGCCTGTGCCTCGCTGCCGCCTGTGATTTCCGCATTGCCTCGGAGACGGCATCGTTCGCCACGGCCTACGTCAGGGCGGCGCGACCCGGCGACTTCGGCGGCAGTTATCTGCTCCCGCGCATCGTCGGGCCCGCGAAGGCACGGGAACTCTATCTGCTCGGGGACAAGGTCGCTGCGGAGGATGCCCTGCGCATCGGCTTGGTCAATCGCGTCGTGCCCGATGCCGCACTCGAGCAGGAGACCCGGGCATTCGCGGATCGCCTCGACCGCGGGCCTCCCGTGGCCTATCGCTACATCAAGCGCAGTCTCAATGCCGCGGAATCGATGACGCTGGAACAGGTCATCGAGTTCGAGGCCTACAACATGATGCAGTGCAGTGCGACAGAGGACGCCAGGGAAGTGCTCCGTGCAATGCGAGACGGCCGCGAACCGAAGTATCGCGGTTACTGAGAACGCAGCATTGGACCCCGCCGCCCTGACGTCGTGGCTCGGCCGGACTCGCGAGAGCACCGACACGCTGACGCCCCGCCTGGTCGAAGCCTTCCGCGCAACCTTTGCACCGCACGTTTCCCCCGCGGCAGCCGGAGCCGTGCCGCCGGCGATTCACTGGTGTCTCGCTCCCGAAGCCGCCGCCGCCTCTGGAATCGGGGCCGACGGTCATCCGCTGACGGGGGACTTCCTGCCGCCGATGCCTCTGCCACGACGCATGTGGGCAGGAGGCAGGATCGAAACGGCGGCGTCGTTGCAGCTGGGCGATCGCGTCGTGCGGCACTCGAAGATCGCCGCGATCACGCGCAAGGAAGGCCGCTCCGGAACGCTGGGGTTCGTCGCGATCGAGCACGAGTTCGCCACCGAGCGCGGCATGGCTATCCGCGAGCGGCAGGATCTCGTCTATCGAGAAGCTGCTCTGCCACCTTCAGGCCGGATGACCGCCGGCGCCACCGAGGCGGCCGAAGCGTTGCCTCCGAGGGACTGCGATCAGGTCTGGAGCGTACCGGCATCTCCGGTGCTCCTGTTCCGGTACTCCGCACTGACGTTCAACAGCCATCGCATCCACTACGACCTGTCCTATGCAACCGGTGTCGAGGGCTATGCCGGCCTGGTCGTCCATGGTCCACTCCAGGCGAGTCTGCTCCTGAACCTCGCAGCCACGATGGGCGGCCGCACGCCGCGGGTCTTCGACTACCGCAGCATTGCGCCGCTGATTGCAGGCGGTGTCTTCTTCGTCTGTGCACGGCGCCAGACCGACCGCAGCCTGCGCTGCTGGACGCAGGCAACGACCGGGGAGCAATGCATGGAAGCCACGGCGTCCTGGTGAAGCACACCCGATCGCGCTCGCCGCCCTCCTCGCTGCGTACGAGAAGGCCGCTGCCGGGTGCCCGGCCGGACCGCCGGGGCACCGGGCTCAGGAGAACCGCGAGAAGTCCGGTTTTCGCTTTTCGAGAAACGCGCCGAAGGCTTCCCTGGCCTCCGGCGAGGCCAGCCGCATCCCGAACTGCCGGTCCTCCTCCGCCATCGTTTCCTTGACCAGTGCCGCCTGCGAGCGCTTCAGAAGCTGCTTCGCCAGCCGCACCGCAGCCGGAGGCTGCCCCGCGAGTCTGCGCGCCTGCGCGAGCGCATGATCGAGAACTTCCGTATCGGGCAACACCCGATTGACCAGTCCGATTTCGCGCGCGCGTTCGGCCCCGAAAGGCTCCCCGAGCAGGATGATCTCTGCCGCCCGCGCCGGACCGACCAGGGCGGGAAGCAATAGACTGGATGCCGCCTCCGGACACAGGCCGAGACTGACGAAAGGCAACTGAAACCTCGCCCCTGCCCCCGCATAGACCAGGTCGCAATGCAGCAACATCGTCGTCCCGACGCCGACAGCCACTCCGGTCACCGCGGCCATGAATGGCTTCGGAAAGTCACGGAAGGCGGCCAGGAAGCGGAAGACCGGTGCCTCTTCGTTCGAGGGTGGATCGTTTAGGAACTCGCCCAGGTCGTTGCCGGCCGTGAATGCGCCAGGCTGTCCATGCAGCAGCAACACGCGAACGTCCGTGTCGGTGGCCGCTTCCTGAAAGACCCGGCTCAAGCGCTCGTACATCGCCGCCGTCAGGGCGTTCTTCTTCTCCGGGCGGCGGAGCTCCACGCGCAGGACGCCCTGGAGTTTCTCGGTGACGATGTTCGATGCCGCTTCAGTCATGACGTTCAACCTCCGGAAGACGGTTTACGGAATCGCCAGTCAACGCCGTACGGCCCGGTCGCCACCATGGCCCGGCGTGGCAACAGGCACGCCGAGACCACGAGGTCTCGGCTTCATGGGGCCAGCAGCAGGTAGGACGGGTCCTGGGAATCGCGTCGGCCGGTCCCTGGCAGTGCGCTCGCCGTGACCTCGCGCACCTCGTCGAAGTCATGCACATAGACCCGACGATCGATCGCCCAGCGTCCGTCGCGCCGGGACCACCGATCGAGGTAGCGCCCCCACGCCGAAGTCTGCAGGAGCCGGCTGCCGTCCTTGCGACGGAGGACGGCAACGACCTGACACTCACTCGCTGCCTGTTCGCCCGCGAGCGTGACGATTTCATTCGTGACCCGATGTACGGTAGCGAGCATGGCGCGATGCGCGCTGCACGCCCAGTCGACAAAACCGCGACCGCTGCCGCGATAGATCACGCCGTAATCGGCTTCGCCGTCGACATGCCAGACCGAATATCCGAGCTCGGCATCGATTCGATCCATGGCCCGGCAGTATCGATGCAGCGCTTCGGTGATTGCCATGCGATCCACGATCTCGCCGGTCGTCAGCATCTGGTCATCTCCCGGAGGACCGGCACGAGTCGTGGCTGATGCTGCAGAAGTTGCGCATGGAGGTCGCGGCGGCCGGCGGACTGCCGCGATTATCCCGCAACCAGTCCGGTCGTGCCCGCCGCCGCGTCCGGCAGGCTGCCGGCGCGCTGCATTTCCGGAGTCGATCGCATTGCGAGGCACACACGGGGTCCCGGGACGAAATTGCCAGCCAATGCCGGCTGACGTAGGATTTCCGGCAACTGGACCGGATTGCGCGCTGCCTGGACAGCGCTGCCCACGAGCTTGCAGTCACAACCTGCTCCATCCCATGGCGTCACAGTACCGTGATCGTCTCCCGGACTTCTCGCCTCTACCACCGGGAGTGATCCATTGAGTGCCCCAGACCGACGCGACACCGGTGCGGCGATGATGCAGAAGGTGTATGCGGGCGTCGTGCCCGTGCCACCCGAGGGTCAGAGCACCTTCGCGGACCTGATGCTCGAGCAACTCTTCGCGGAAGTCTGGACGCGAGAAGCGCTGTCGGTCCGCGACCGGCGCCTGCTCACGATGGGCGTGATCGCCGCACTCGGCGAGCAGGCGACCTGGGGCATACAGGTGCGCGCCGCGCTCGCCAACGGCGAGCTCACGGCCGCGCAGACGCGCGAGGTGCTGATCCACCTCGCACAGTATGCAGGCTATCCTCGAGTAAGCGGCCTGCTGCGCGTGACCGAGGAAGCGCTCGCCGCAGCGGACGCTACCCGGCCGTGATGCGCGAGCAGGAGCCGACGACCGAGCCCCGCGCCCTGATGTCAGGGCACAGGACGCGTGGCGTTTCGTGCAGCGAGAAGGCAAGATGAAAGTCGCGTTCGTCGGCCTCGGTAGCATGGGCGGCCCGCTGGCACGCCTGATTGCCCGCGGCGGGCACGAACTCGCAGTCCACGACGCCTCCCCGGCCGCATGCATCGCGTTTCGCGGCAGTGCGCGGGTGGCCAGTTCCGCGGGCGACGCTGCCAACGGCGCCGAGTGCGCATGCGTGTGCGTCAGGGACGATCGACAGGTCACAGAGGTCGTGCTTGGTGGGACCGGACTGGTCGAGGCGCTCGCGCCGGGCGCCCTCATCCTGGTTCACAGCACCGTCGAGCTCGCAACCCTGCATCGGCTGCGGCAGCAACTGGGGCCGTGCCGGATCGCGCTCGTCGATGCACCCGTCTCGCGCACCCGTCGCGCGGACGATGCCGCGTTCGTCTTCACCATGCTCGGCGGCGAAGCACGTGACGTGGACCTGGCCCGGAAGGTCGTCTCGACCTTCTCCACGGATGTCGAGCACATGGGTCCGCTGGGAGCGGGCATGGCAGCCAAGATCGCCAACAATCTCGTGACCTGGACACATCTCGTCGTCGGCAGGCAGGCGGCCGCCCTCGCCGCGCACCATGGCGTACCCTACGAGAAGCTCCAGCGCGTCATGGCAGCGAACGGCAATCTGACTCCGACTGTCGCAGCCTTTCTCGGTGGCAAGCACGAGTTCCCGCCCGGCGCCAATCCGGCCCGCGATCAGTTTCTCGCGAGCCAGGCGGGGATCGGCGAAAAGGATCTCGGGCTTGCGATCGACTGCGGGACAGCAGCCGGGCTGGACGTCACCATGATGCGCGAGGCCCGCGGTCTCGTTCGGGCGACCATGACCGGGCCTTTGCTGCAACCCTGACAGCGACGGAATGATTCCTGGATTCTGTCCCCGCACGGCCCCAGGTTTGCCGGACACATGAGGTAGCAACGCAGCGGCGCCCGTCCGGTCGGTCCGGGCGCGGCGGCACGGCGGCACGGCGGCGCGGACGGACTCCGGTTCATGCGACCGGTGTCTTCCTGGACAGGAGTGCCGCGCGGGCCCAGCATCGGTCGCCACCCAGCTGACCGAGCAGGTGGGCGCGCTTCAGGAAGACGTGCGCATCGCATTCGGCCGTGAAGCCCATGCCGCCGTGCACCTGGATACTGGAACGGGAATTGGCGAGCGCCGCTTCCGCGCTGATTACCCTGGCCGCAGCAATCTGGTAGACGGCATCGGGCCGATCGCCCGCCTGCGACAGACCCGCGAAGAAGACCTGGGCATAGGCCGCTTCTGCCCGCAGCGCCATGTCCGCACAGCGATGCTTGATCGCCTGGAAAGAGCCGATCGCCTGTCCGAACTGCTCACGTGCCTTGCCGTAATTGACCGACTCCTGCAATGCGGCCTCGGCAACGCCCAGCAGCTGTGCGGAATTCAACAGTGAAACCCGGTGCCCGACGTCCCCACCAGCATCCCGCAACAGCGGACGGACGTGCGGCGCGAGTCGCGCCCGCTCGAGAACAATGGCTCCGTCCAGGGAGTCCACGACCCTGACCTCCTCGAAGGCGTCGGTCAGATAGAGGCGGACCTCGGCCCCGTCCGCAACCAGGCAGCAGCCCGCATCGCGCGGGTCGATCAGGTGATATTCGTCGCTGCCGGCGTGCAGCCGGCTGGCAACGGCGACGCGTTGCTCGCCGGCCATGAGCTTCGCGAGCAAGTCGCGGTCGCCCCTGGCCGCCAGATGCGACGTCGCAATCGTCGCGGCGATCGACGGCGAAATTGCATACCGGCCCAGCTCGCGCGCCAGAAGCATCTCCGCGATCACGGTCAAGCCGGCACCGCCCCGTTCCTCAGGAATGCCAAGTCCGAACCATCCCAGACCGGCCATGTCCCGCCACAGCCCGGCTGAGATGCCCGGATCACCCGGACGCTCGCCACTGGATCCGGGACGCAATCTCGAAAGCGGCAGTTTCGCGGCCAGGAAGCCGGCTACGCTGTCGATGATCTGCTGTTGTTCTTCAGAGGGCAGGAGATCGATCACGACTGCACCTGCGCTCAGCGTCCGCCGCGCGGCAGACCGAGGACGCGTTCGCCAATCACGTTGCGCCGGATCTCGGAAGTGCCGCCCGCAATGGTGTTCTTGAATGCGTCGAGGTAGTCGGTGAGCCAGTCCGGGTTCTCCGCATGCGTCTCCAGACCCTCGTTGCCCAACAGCTCGACGGCGAACGCATAGACCCGCTTCGAGAGCTCGGCGTAGCACAATGCGACGATGTTGCCCTCGGGCCCCGGCACCGCCTGGCACATGCTCCGCGATACGCTGAGGTAGGTCATGGCGCGCAGCGCCGCCACCTCCGCCCGCAGTTTCAGCAGTTGCCCAGCCACCGCACCGTCCTCGATGGCTGGACGACAACCGTCCGCTGCACGGATCTCGTGCGCCATCCCGTAGAGCTTCTCGATCGTCGCCGCAAGGTGGATCTGGTGCGCGATGAAAGCCGTGCCGCGCTCGAAGCCGAGCGTGGTCATGGACACGTCCCAGCCGCCGTTCACTTCACCCACGACGTTCGCAAGCGGAATGCGCACATCGTCATAGAACACCTGGCACAGGTTGCCGGTACCCGACATGGTCGGAATCTTCCTGACCCTGATGCCCGGTGCTTGCATGTCGCAGATCACCCAGGTGAGGCCCTTGTGGCGCTGCGCGCCCGGATCGGTGCGCACCAGGAGTTCCTGCCAGTCGGCCAGTGCGGCGTAGGAAGTCCAGATCTTGGAACCATTGACGACCAGATGATCGCCCTCGATGCGCGCCTGGGTCTTGAGGCTCGCCAGGTCCGAACCGGCATTCGGCTCGGAGAAGCCCTGGCACCAGACCGCCTCGCCCTTCAGGATCTTCGGCAGGTGAAAGCGCTTCTGCTCTTCGGTGCCGCGCACGATCAGCGTCGGCCCGGCGTGCGAAAGACCGACGAACGTCGAGCCACCCACCGGCGCGTGGGCCTCGGCGCACTCCTCGTACCAGATCACCTGCTGCATGAGCGGCAGACCGCAGCCGCCGTACTCCCTGGGCCAGGAGATGCCGGCCCAACCGCCCTCGTACTGCCGGCGCTGCCATTCCAGGTCGTACTCGCGCAGGGCCGCACCTGTGCGAGGCCGCTTGCCGCGCGGCACGTTCGCGCGCAGCCAACCACGGACTTCGTCGCGGAACCGCTCTTCTTCAGGCGTGTGCGACAGCTGCATGGCTCTCCCGCAATCCGGTCTCAGGCGACGGCATGCGCGGCGAAGCGATCGAGATGCCAGTCCGCGTCGCCGTAGAGCTTCTCGAAGGCGAGCAGATGGGTGTAGTAATGGCCGGCCGCGTACTCCGCCGTCATGGCGATGCTGCCGTGCAGCTGGATAGCCTGTGCGCCGACGATTCTCGCGGCATTCACCGCGACGACCTTGGCGGCGGACACCATGGCGCCGCGCTGCACCGCCGGCGCATCGATGTGTGCCAGTCCACAGCAGAGGATCGAGCGGGCTTCCTGCACCTCCACGAACATCTCCGCAAGGCGGTGCTGCAGGGCCTGGAAGCGCCCGAGCGGCTGGCCGAACTGCACGCGCGTCTTCAGGTAATCGGCTGTCATCTGCAGCACGGCCTCCATGGCGCCAAGAGCCATCGCGACCCGTGCCAGCGCGGCACGATCGATGGCCTCCCGCAGGACAACGGGCGCGGCGACCTCATCGGCAAGCAGGCACGATGCCGGCACGCGCACGTCGTCCAGCACGACGTCCGCGGCCCGGGTGCCATCCACCAGTGAATAGGTGCTCATCCGTACGCCCGCGGCGGTGGCATCGACGAGAAACAGCGCCAGGTCGCCTGCCCCCTCGGGCCGCGCCGAGACAATCAGGCGGTCCGCCGCCTGCGCGTCGAGCACCCAGCTCTTGCAGCCCCGCAGCAGGAAATCCTCGCCGCGACGTCCGGCGACCACGCTGGGACGCTCGGTGTCGTAGCGTCCGCCGACTTCGTCGTGCGCGAGTGCCAGGCGGTCACGCCCCTCAACGACCGCCTGCAATTCGGCGCGAGCCGCTCCGCCATGGTCGCATCGCGCGAGGATGTGGCCGCACAGCACGACCGTCGATACATAGGGCTCGAGCGCGAGCGCGCGACCGAACTCCTCCAGCAGGATCGCCGTCTCGACGAACGTGCAGGGCCAGCCACCGGCCTCTTCCGGCTGGCCGAGTGCCAGCCAGCCGAGTTCGGCATAGCGAGCCCAGCATCCGGCGGACATCCCGGTCTCGCTCGCCAGCAGCGCACGACGCACGTCGAAGCCATAGTGCTCGCGGAAGAAGCGTCGTGCCCCGTCGCGCAACATCTGCTGTTCGTCGGTGAGATCGAGATCCATCGGTCGGCTCACAGTCCGAAGACGCGCCGGGCGATGATGTTCTTCTGCACCTCGCGCGTGCCGCCGTAGAGCGTTGCGGCCCGCGCGTACAGGAACTGACCCAGGCGCCCCGGCACGTAGGCCGGCCAGAGCGGCGTGCCTTCGATCACCTCGGCGCTGCGGTCGTGCTGGCGAAACACACGCAGGGCACGCGGGCCGAGTGCGTCGATCTGCAGCTCCGCGACGCGCTGCTGCATCTCCGAGCCGCGGATCTTGAGCGCCGAGACCACGGCATCCGCGTCGTGCTGATTCTTCTCCCCGGCCAGGATGCGCAGCACCGACCACTCGAGCGCCAGCAGATCGACCTCCACGCGAGCGATCTTGCGCGCGAACTCCGGCGTGTCGATGAGCCGCTGTCCGCCGGCGCGCTCGGCACGGGCGATCTCCTTGGCCTTCTCCAGCTCGCGCTTGTTGCGGTAGAGATAGGCGCTCGCGGTGCGTTCCTTCTCCAGCAGGTACTTCGCATAGGTCCAGCCCTGACCTGGCTCGCCGACCAGGTTCTCGCGCGGCACGCACACGCCGTCGAGAAACACTTCGTTGAGATCCCGCCCCCCGTTCAGGGCTTCAATGGGGCGAATGCGGATGCCCGGAGCGCTCATCGGCACGAGCAGCATCGAGATGCCGCGCTGCGGCTTTGCCGACGGATCGGTACGCACCAGGAAGAACCCCCAGTCCGCCTCGCCGGCGTCACTGGTCCAGATCTTCTGGCCGTGGATCACCCATTCGTCGCCCACGAGCTCTGCGCGCGTGCGCAGGCTGGCCAGATCCGAGCCGGCATTGGGTTCGGAGAATCCCTGGCACCAGATTTCGTCGCCCCGCAGCATCGGCGGCAGGTAGCGTCGCTTCTGTGCTTCCGAACCAAAGGCAATGAGCACGGGACCGATCATGTGCGTGCCCTGCCAGCCGTAGTCGATGGCATCGGCGCGGTAGATCTCCTCCATGAAGATGTGCCGCTGCATCGCCGTCCAGTCCGTGCCGCCGAACCCGACCGGCCAGTGCGGCGCCCCCCAGCCGCGGTCGTGGAGGATGCGCTGCCAGCGGCGGAAATCACCGATGTCCGGCGGCTGCGAGCAGATGTAGCTGCGGCGAGCCATGCCCTGCGGCAGATGCAGCTCGATGAACTCCCGCACTTCGGCGCGAAAAGCCGCATCGCCAAGGCTGGGCTCGAAATGCATGGCCCGGATTCTTATGAGCAGGGTCCGCCGGGAAATCGTCTGAACGGACTAAGATGGCGACGCGCGATCAGAAGACGACACCAGCCACCTTGAGATCGATGATCTGCTCCTCGCTGTAGCCGAGCTCGACCAGCACCTCGTCGTTGTGGGCGCCGAGCCCGGGGGCCGCCCGGGCGTTCAGCGCCTGGCGGTCGAACTGCAGTGGCGTGCTGACCATCGTGAGCGCACGGCCGTTGCCGTAGTCGACGTCCTGGATGAAGCGGTTGGCCAGCGCCTGTGGATCCCGCGTCAGCTCTCCGGCCTGCTGCACGATGTTCCACTGCCCTTCCTGGCGCGCGAGGATCGCCTGCCACTCCTCGAGCGTGCGGGTGGAGAAGAGTTCGTCCAGCGCAGCCACGCAGGCCCGGAGATTCGCCGCGCGACTCTCGTCGCTGTCGAAACGGGAATCGACGATCAGGTCGGGGCGTCCTGCGGCCTCGCAGAACCCTGGCCAGTAACGCTGACCCTGCAGCATGCAGAGTGCGATGAAGCGACCGTCGGCGGTGCGGTAGCTGTTCACGAGCGGGTTGGGCACCACATCGCGACTGAGCTTTGGCAGCTCGTTCACTCCCGCGAGCGCCGCGCCGACGATGCCGGTCTGCATCACCCACATGGAGGTACCGAGCAGCGAAGCGTCGACGACGGAAACCTTGCCGGTCATCGCGCGCTGGGCGAGCGCTGCCGCAATGCCACCCGCCAGGATCGCGCCGCTGATGCTGTCGCCGAAAGCACCCCCAGGCTGTCCCAGCACGTGGGGAGCGCCGTCAGGCGTCACTGCCGAGGCAATGCCGCCCCGGGCCCAGAACGAGAGCGAGTCGTAACCGCCCTTGTCCGCCTCCGGACCGAAGGCCCCCTGCCCGCTGCCGACGGCGTAGATGAGCCTCGGGTGACGGCTTCTGATGTCCTCGATGTCGATCTTCAGCTTGCGACGTGCCGAAGGCAGCAGGCTCACGAGGAAAACGTCGGCGTCCCCGAGCAGCCGGTGCAGAAGCTCCGTCGCACCTTCCACGTTGAGGTCGACGGTGATGCTGCGCTTGCCGCGGTTGAAGATCTCCCAGAGGAACGTGAAGCCGTAGGCGCCCGGTGCGATGCCGGAGTACGTGAGCGCGCGCATCGGGTCGCCCGCGGGTGGCTCGATCTTGACCACTTCCGCGCCCATGTCGGCGAGCACCGCGCCCGCCGCAGGCACGAAGGCCCACATCGACACCTCGACGACCTTGACGCCCGCGAGCGGCTGGTTCATGAGCACGCGACGGCGGCCGCGTCAGGCCGCCGACCTGTTGAGCGCTTCGACCACCCGCGCCACGTCCCCCGAGGTCACCGGACGCGGCGTGGCGCCGGGCGGCAGAGGATGCACTCCGCCGTAGGACACCGGCGTCGTGCTCACGTGCCTTGCCTGCGCGCGCAGCGCACCCACGGTACAGTTCTTCCGGCCACCGAGCATGCCGACGGCGTCGAACTTGAACACCTCGAGCGCATTCATGTAGGTGATCCGGTCGATGGTGGCATCGGGCAGATGCCTCACGCTGTCGTGCAGGCGCTCCGGCGTGTGGGGCCACACCGAGTCCGAGTGCGGATAATCGCATTCGTAAGCGATGTTCTTCTCGCCGATGGCATCGACGTTGCGCAGGCCGAACCGGTCTTCGATGAAGCACGTCAGGAAGTGCTCACGGAAGCGGTCGCTCGGCAGGCGGCCCGGCCCGAAATCCGCATGCGTCCAGGCACGATGATGGCTGTAGACGAAGTCGGCCCGCTCGACCAGCGCCGGTATCCAGCCGATCCCCGCCTCGGCGAGGCAGATCTTGAGGTTTGGATAGCGGTCGAGTGCGCTGAGGAAGAGCCAGTCGGCGGCGGAATTCGCCACCGCCATGGGCATGCTGATGATCCAGCAGTCGATCGGAGACTCCATCGATGCGTGCGGCGCGCGGGCGCCGGAAGCGATGTGGAGGTTGATGACCACCTCGTGTTCGGAGCAAGCGCGCCACAGGGGTTCCCAGTGGGCGTTGTGGATGCTGGGACAGCCCTTGAGCGACGGGTTGTCGCACATGCTGATGGCGCGGCAACCCTTGGCCGCGACCCGCCGGACTTCGGCCGCGGCCGCCTCGATGTTCCAGAAAGGAATGATCGCCATCGGAATGTTGCGACCCGGATAGGCCCCGCACCACTCGTCGATGTGCCAGTCGTTGTATGCGCGCAGCAGGACCAGTGCGTTTTCCTGGTTGGGCAGCGACTGGAAGAACGAGCCGTCGAGATCGACGTAAGTGGGAAAGTTCACCGCAGCGACGATGCCGTTGGCGTTCATGTCCTCGATGCGCGCCTTGATGTCCCAGCAACCGGCGCGCATCTGGTCGAGCCGCTCGGATTCCGAACCGAGTTCCTCGCGCACCCGTCCGGCGGCGGCGCACAGCCCGAAGTTCTGCAGCATCCGCCCCTCGATGACCCAGTATTGCGAGCCGTCGGCGCGCTCCTTCCATTGCGGCTTGATGCTCTGGTGCTTTGCGGAAAGATGCCGGTCCCACATCGTGGGAGGTTCGATGATGTGGTCGTCCACACTGACGACGACCATGTCATTCATTTCCATTGCGTGTGTCTCCGGCGAATGCGAACGGGGCTGCCTGGACCGAGTATGGAATTGGCGCGCAGCCGGTGACAATCGCCGGAATCGCAACACACTGTCATGCCACGGCAACAATGCCGGCGCCCGTGGCGACGGGAACTTCAGTTGATCGAGGCGACGCTGTTGACGAGCAGCCGCATCAGGGTGGTCTGACGCTTGACGCCCGTCTTGGAGAATATTGCGCGAAGGTGTGCGCGCGCGGTGTTCTTGCGGATCGCCATCTGCGCGGCTGCCTCGTCGAGCGTGAGCCCGTCGACCAGCAGCAGCGAGAGCTTCGCCTCCGCGTGCGTGAAGTGAAAAAGCCGCTGCATGAGCTCGCGCGATGGCGAGAGATTCCGTTCTGGATCGCGGATGAAGACCGCCGCGGTCGGCCGGTTCGGCCCTTCCGTCCCCTCCGAGAGCGGAATCGGGCGGATCAGCAGACTCAGGCTCGCGCGCCCCGAGGGGCGGGTTATCGAAATCGCTTCGGCAACCGCCAATTGACCGGGCGGCATCTCGAGCGTCTGGCGGATCAGTCGCTGCAATTCCTTGTGCTCGCCCCGATACTCGGCGGAGAGCCCCGCCGCGCCGACGGTGAGCCCGTCGCGCTCCGCCAGAATCGCCTGCGCGATGCTGTTGGCACGCAACACCGACCCTTTTCCGTCGAGGATCAACGAGCCCACCAGCATGCTGCTCATCACGTTCGCATAGAGCTTCATCTCCGTTTCCATCTGCCCGACGCGGGTGTGGAGATTGAGAGCGCGCTTGAAGTGCGGGATGAGCGCCTGGACGAGAGCCTTGTCGCTCGAGGAGAAGTCTCTTGCCCTGGGTGGGCGTGTAAAGCGCAACCGGAACTCCCGGCCCGCCTCCCCGTGGATGTCGGCACCGAGTACGTAGCGCACGTGCCGCGGCTCGACGTACTGGCGAAAGAACTCCCCCTTGACGTACTTCTCCGGATCGACGATCTCGTCGAGCGTCACTGCCCGATCCGGTGGCAGCCCGACGAATGGATCGAGCGCAAGGACCGGGAACTGTGCGTAGACATAGTTGTAGACATGCGACTCCCGGTCACCGTCGCGCATGACCACACCCATCGCCTGGTCCCCGGGCGGGCGGAGGATGAGCACGACCTCGTTGGCCTGCAGCCAGCTGCGCAGCTGCAGCATCGCGCTACTGCAGGGGATGGTCTCGAGCGGACCCTCGTATACCAGATCCAGGAGCTCGCAGAAGCGCTCGAACGGCATGTGCCGGGCCGCCAGCAGCTGCGACAGCCGCCGATCGCTGGACTGTCCGGCAGTCTTCGCCGTCTGCTTCAAACCTCGTGCTGTCGCCATCTCCCCACTGCCGACTGGCCGCGCCACCGCCCCGAAGCGCACCGATTGTCCATGATTTCCTTCGCGGCGGGAAGATGAAGTCCGGGTCAGCGGTGGCGGTTGTCGCGCGCCCGGTCTTTGCGGGCTGCGTCTTCATCGTCGTTGCAGACCCGCGAGAACCTCGTGCTCGAAGAGCCGCAGGTGCTGCCACGCGAGCGCGGGCGGGATTCCTCCCACCATCGGATGCAACATCGCGAAAGCAGCCGGTCCTGCAGCGCGAAGCTCCCCGAGATAATCCTGCGGCGTCAGCACGCGATAGACGCCCGTCTTGCGCAGGGCTTCGGCGTCCGTGGCCGACTGGTGCAACGCATCGCCGCCACGCGTGGCCTCCCAGGCCGCGTAGGCATTCGCCTCATGAAGGAAGTACGGCGCCAGTTCATCCCAGGCGCTTCGGGGATCGCGGGACAGCATCGTGACGGCCGCGGACGCTCGACGCGCGGGACCCGGATCGGGCTTGCCCAGCTTCAGGCATTCGTCCCGATAGAATTCCCAGAGGGTCGGCAGATTGGGCGCGAAGCCATCGCCGATGCGAGCGGCCCGACGGGCAGCCACTTCGCTGCTGCCGCCGAGCGTGAGCGGCGGGCCGCCGCAACGGAACGGCATCGGGTGGACTCGAACCATGCGGCCACGATACTCGAATGGCTCGCCGGTCCATGCCGCCTTGAGCGTCGTCACGACTTCGGTCATTCGTGCCGGCCGCTCGGACATCGGCACACCGAACATGGCGAATTCTTCCGGAACGTATCCGGCCACGAGGTTCACGTCGATGCGTCCCTTGCTGATCAGGTCGAGGATCGCGAGATCTTCCGCGAGGCGCAAAGGATCGTAGAACGAGGCGACCAGGAACAGCTGAATCGTCGCCGCGCGCGTCCTGGCGGCCACCGCCGCGCCCAGGGTGAGCGGGCTCGGCAGGTAACCGTCTTCCGAACCGTGGTGCTCGGCGAGCACGATCAGCCGTGCCCCCAGTCCATCGGCCCAGGTGGACATTTCGAGCGCAGTGTCGACACGCTCCGCCATGGACGTTCCGCTGAAGGCGGGGTTTCGCAGATCGAACCGGATTCCGAAAGCTGTCACGAGATTTCCCGAATCAATCAATCAGACGAGGCCCAAGCCCGGCAACGGCAGCGGGATGGAGCAAAGCTGGCGCGAACGGAACTTCCAGACGCCCTCTTCCTTGACGTAGTTGTCCCTGTAACAGCGGAAGTGCGATGCGCGGAAGCCCTTCCCGCCAATCCTGATCTCGATATACACGGAGCCCTCGGCCCGGTCGCGCTCCAGCATTTCGAAGTGATGACCGTGGATGCAAAGCCGCGGATCCGCACTCGGCACCTCGATGACGGCATCCTTCGCATACAGCCCGACCATGCCCTGCACGTCCCTGGTGCGCGCGAATCGGGCATGGGCGATAGGCAACTGACGGATGGCTTCGCGATCCAGCCTCTCCACGGTTTGTTGCCTGAGCCTCGCCAGCTCCCGCCGGACTCGACGCGGGCGCGTGCCGGCGGCATCGAAGTCGCCATGCGCGGCAGCCATCCGGCGACGATTCTTGCTCATGGCATCCCCCCCCTGTCGACCGGATCCCATGCTGCTGCACATGCGCACTCGCAGCCGGCCGTCGGTCCGCGGACGGAGCCTAGGAAAGGGCGAGCGGCTGCTACATCGTCTGACCAGACTAAGCCGGCGCGCGCGGGTCGGCCGTAGAGTGATCCACGTCGCCGGCCGTCTTGGCCACGCCAATGCACCCGGAACCCGCGTCGATCACAGTCGCGGAACCCGCCCGGCGCCATCGTCCGGCCCGAAGAGGAGACACGCTCATGACCGGTGCAAATGCCGCATACGATGCCGCCATCCATGCGCTGCGGGAAGGCATGTCCCTGCTCGACGCACGCGACGGCGATGCAGCACTGAAGTCGTTTCAGGACGCGGCGGACGGCTTTCGCACACTCGCGCACCGCCAGGGCCAGGCTGACGCACTCAACATGGCCGGAGGCATCCTGGCACAGGCGAGTCGCGACGAAGCGGCGCTCGAGGCCTTCACCGAAGTGGTTCGCCTGCGCGATGCCGAAGCGGAACCCGTTGCCCGGGCCGCCGCTTCGGGCAATCGCGGACTGATGCTCGCCCGGCTCGGACGTCATCAGGAGGCCATTGCGTGCTTCGAGGAAGCACAGGCACTTTTCCAGCGCGAAGGCGAGCGGCTCCGCAGCGCCGAGCAATGCGCCAACATCGGTACCGCCCTGCGCGACATGAACCAACCCGAGAGGGCATTGGCGAGCTACCAGCAGGCGCTGGCGACGTACCGGCAACTCGGCGAAGGCGAGCGCATCGGCGACCAGCTGTCGAACATCGCCTACGTCAGCCTCTGCCTGCAGAGGCCGGCCGACGCCCTGGCCTGGTATCGCGAGGCACTGACGCAGTACATCGAGGCCCGGAGCGAGGCGAAGATCCGCAAGACCGCGGACAACATCGAGAAGCTCATCGCAACATACAGCCGCCGGTCCGACAGTCCTGGAAGCTATTGCTGCGGTTGACCATGCTCGGGCTGGAACTGGCCGAGGAGTATTACCGGTCCTGCGGGTTGCCGGTGATTCACGAGCGATTCGGCGCCGTCCTGGACCGGATCGCCACGGGCCTCGCCGGGCCCGGCTCCGACTGCTTTGGATTCGATGACGCCGTCTCGCGGGATCACGACTGGGGCCCCGGATTCTGCCTGTGGCTGACGGACGAAGACCACCGCGAGTTCGGCGCGGCGCTGCAACACGCCTATGACGGCCTGCCCACGTCGTTTCTGGGATTCCCGCAACGACGGACCAGTGCCGGAGAAGAATGGCGCGTTGGCGTGATGCGGACCAGCGCCTTCTTCCTGCGCTGCACTGGACTCGCCCGGCCACCCGCCACGCCGCGCGAGTGGCTGACAATCCCAGAGCACGCGCTGGCGACCTGCACCAACGGCAAGGTCTTCAGCGATCCGCTGGGGGAGTTCACGCGCTGGCGGGAAGCACTGCTCGCGCACTATCCAGAGGACATCCGGCTCAGGAAGATCGCCGCGCTCTGCGTCACGCTCGCCCAGACCGGGCAATACAACTTCCTGCGCTCGATGAAGCGCGGCGAGCTGTTCGCAGCGGAGTACTCGGTGACGAAGTTCGGCGCCGATGCGATCGCCCTCGTGTTTCTTCTGAACAGGCGCTATGCACCGTTCTACAAGTGGTTGCACCGCGCCGTCCGCGACTTGCCGATCCTCGGCGCCGCGATCCACGAACTCGTCGCCCGGCTCGTGCAGGCCGCGAGCACTGACGAAAAGGCGGACCTGATGGACCGGATCGCGCAACGGTTGATCGGGGAACTGCAGCGCCAGTCGCTCTCGGATTCGCCGAGCAGCTTCCTGCTGGATCACGCACCGTCGGTTCAGTTGCGAATCGTCGATCCGCGGTTCCGGCAGCAGTTGTCGGCTCTCTAGGCCGGCAAACCAGGTTTCTGGAGTCTTTGGAGACCGCAACATGAATCGCAGGGAAGGCCTGACGGACGACGTGGTCGAACACGAATGGGAGATGTTCGGGCGCGTACCGAACCGTGGCGGCACGGCCTCATGCCAGGAGAGCCCGCAGACGTTCCGGATCATGCGCACGGCCCAGCTCGCGAGCTGGTCGGATGCGCTGCTGGAAAGCTACCTGGTCGACCTGCAGGACGCAGCGCTCGCCGGGCGCAACCTGCTCACTGAAAAGTACGGCCACATGATGCAATCGACTGCGCCGGAGGAATACGCGCGCATTGCGGAGATGTTGCCGGCACTCGCGCCGGCGGCACTCGAACTGATTGCGCGGATCGTTCCCGTCATCCTCGATTGGGAAGTCGCTCTGGCGGCGAAGTATCCCGGCGTCGTGGCCAGGGGCCGGCCGATCTTCAGTTCTGGCGACCGGCCCCAGGTGACCTCGCTCGAAACCTACCTGAAGGGCGAACTGGCCACGTACTCGGTCAGGACCCTGGAACTCTACCTGGCCCACGTCGAGCGGCAGTGCGCCGAAGGTGTCAACGGCTGCGAAATCACGCTCGCCCGCACGGCCACGCAGTATGGTTACCGGTCGCTGCAGGAAGCGAACGAGCGACTCAGCGGCCGCGCGGACCGGGAAAACCGATTGGCTCCCGATGGACGCAACCACACGTGAGCCAGCCTGAGGCCGCGGGCTGTGCGGCCGCAGGGAAGCCCTGCCTAGCCGCGCACGACCTTGCCACCAATGATGCAGCGAACCACTCGCAGGTCCGCAATCTCCGCGGGCTCGATGCGAGTGGCGTCCCTGTTCAGCACGATCAGGTCGGCCAGCATTCCCGGGCTGATGCGCCCTTTTTCGTCAGCCTCGAACGATGCCTGCGCACCACCCTGCGTGTACATCTCCAGCGCCTCGAGCAGCGTGATGCCTTCTCGTCCGGCAAGGACCTCTCCGGCGTCCGTCCGGCGGCTCACCGCCGCCTCGATGCCCGTCCACGGATTGCACGAAACCAGCGGCGCGTCGGAACTCAAGGCCACCGCGACGCCCCAGCGTCGCAAAGATCCGAGTGGCAGGAACCAGCCAGCCTGCTGCGGCGTGGCCCGCTCCAGATACTGCTGCCCCATGTGCCGCAGGAACGACGGCTGTGGAACCACGATCGCACGACAGGCCCTGGCCTTCAGCAGGAGCGCCGGTGGGCAGACCGTACAGTGCTCCAGCCGGAAGCGCCCCTCGGCTCCGGGAACCTGCCGGCTGACGTGCTGGATGGCTGCCAGCGCACCCTCGAGCATCGGGACGTCGCTCACGTGCAGGGCGACGGCGAAACCCGCGCGTGCGGCGTGCAGGGCCAGGCGGTCGACATCCTCCTGCGGCGGCGCAGCGCAGCCCGTGCGCTCGTCGAGGGCCAGCTTCACGCCACCGATGCGCAGCCGGCTGTCGCCGGCACCCATCGACAGGCCGGCTTCGCGCAGGTCGTCCAGCGCGTCGATGCCCATCAGTACCGAGACGCGGCACGCCGTGGCACCGCTCTCAACCAGGCGGCGCCACTCGTGCCAATGCCGCAGGCCGTTGTTCCAGCCGGTGTCCTGCAGCGACGTGATGCCGTGCCCGAGGAACTCCGCATTGGCCAGTTGCATGCCACGCGTCAGTTCATCCTGGGTGATCGGCGGTATCGCAGCCTCTACGCGCGCGTTGCGCCCAACGATCCGTCCGCTTGGTTCGCCGCTCACGGGATCCCGCTCGATCGTGCTGCCTGGCACATCCGGCGTGTCGCGGGTGACGTCGACGCGCTTCAGGGCCAGGGTGTTCAGCACGCACTGACCAGCCGTGCGATGCACCAGGATCACCGGATGACGCGGCGCAGCCTGGTCCAGTTCGCGGGCGGTGGGTGGCCGCCTCTCCCGCAGATGGAACTCGTCGTAGTGGGCTGCCCGGATCCATTCGCCTTCGGTCGTCTGCAGCGCCCGCCGACGAATGGCGTCGCCGATGCCGGCAATGTCCTCGACTGCATCCGGGCCGCAGTCGACGCTGAGCAGCGCGACGGCGAGCGCGAGCGGATGGCAGTGAGCGTCATTGATGCCCGGCAGCACGGCACCGCCCTCGCAATCGATGACGCGCGTGCTGCGGCCACGGTATCTACGGAGGTCGTAACGGCTGCCGATGGCGAGTACCCGGTCGCCCTCGATCGCAACCAGGTCGGCGTACGGCCGTCGCGCATCCCAGGTGACGACCCTGGCATTGTGCAGGATGAGATCCGCTGCGGTGCCGCGATTCCTGCCGCCCATCAGGCCCGTCCTCCGAGGTCCATCGGGCTAGCGGCCGTGAGCCTGGCGGTACCACTCATGGGTCCGGGCCAGGCCTTCCGCGAGCGACAGGTAGCGATGCCGCAGCACCTGTGTGAGCCTCGCGCCCGAATACACCAGGTGCTCCTCGAGCGGAAACGGCAGCGGCAGGCGCGCAGCATTGAGCACGCGCACGGTCTGGCGTCGCACGTCGAACTTCCGCGAGGTGATGGACTCCAGGGTCTCGATCAGCAGGTCGTAGGACACCAGTTCCTCGCCACAGACCGCATAGGCCTCGCCGGCGACTGCGTCGTTTGCCAGGCAGGCGATGCAGACCTGCGCCAGGTCCCAGACCGACACCATCGAAAACAGCGCCTGTGGCGGCGTCGGCAGGACGATGGGTTCGTTCCTGGCGATGAGATCGAAGAAATAGGATTCGCGCGGGGCATAGTTGTACTTGCCGTAAACGAAGGCCGGACGCAGGATCACGTGCGGGATCGCCGCATCCTTGCAGCATCGTGCGAGTTCTCCTTCGAGCAGCCATTTGTCGTAGGCGTAAGCCCCCTCGGGGCCGGCCGACGGGCCGGCAATTTTCGCCGCATCGTCGCCCATGGGCAGTTGCGGGGAATACCGGCACACGGTCGCCGTGCTGATGTAGACGTACTGGCGTACGACACCCGGAAGATGCTGCAGTACCGTCGCAATGTCGCCCGGCGCGTACGCGCAGAAATCGACCACCGCGTGCCATTCACGAGGCTCGATGCCGCGCGAGATCGTCGCCGTGTCGTGCCGATCGCAGATGATCTCGTGCACGCCCTCCAGTCGCAGTGGCCGGTTGCCACGATTCATGACGTACGGGACGTACCCGCCGGCCTCGAGCAAAGCCTCGACGAACACGCGACCCGCGAAATAACTTCCGCCGATGACGAGTATGTTCTTCATGCCGTCAGGCTGTCGGAGTGACTCATGATCGCGCATCGGAATTCGGGTTCAGCCATCTGCACCGACACAGGAGTAACCGCATGAACAGAGACCAGATCCTGGCGATGACGCCCGGCGAGGGCATGAGCCTGCTGATCGCGGAAAAGATCATGGGTCACGTCACGACGCGTGACCAGCTCATGGGATGCATGGAGCGGCTGATCGATCCTGCCGACGGCGGCTCCGTGTGGATGCCACTGACGGCGTACTCCGAAGAACTCGAGGCCGCCGAAGCCGTGGTCGAACGCATGCTCGCGAAGGGCCATTCGGATGCGATCTACTGGTCGCAATTCGGCGGTGGCAAGTACACGGAGGCCGAAGCCATCTGCAAGGCTGCGATGATCGCCATCGAGGAGACCCCGGGAGCCTGCCAGAAGCGCTGACGTCGCCCGCCGGTGCGTGCGCAGGCCAAGGCGGCTGGGTACCGTGCCTCACGGTTGCTGCTGCCCGCCTCCATCCCTGCCGCGATCGGCTGCCTCCGCCATCATGTTCGCGCCGCGGACGACCAGCGCGTCAGGCGGCGCAGGCAGGATGACGGCGCCCGTTTCGCGTGATGGCAGCATCACGGTTGCCGTACCCGGGCTCGTGACCTCGCCGCGCTGATTGGTCGCCTTCACCTCGATTTGCACCAGACGGCGCGCACCCTCGATCGTCTTGGCCGTGACCACGCCGGAACAGATCGTGGTGTCGCCCACGTAATTGAAGGCGCGCATCTCCGTCTGCAGGCGCACGAGCCACCCGTCGTCGCCCATCCAGTTCGTCAGCAGGTGCGCGAGCCAGTTCGTGCGCATCGTGCCGTAGTCGTAAGGCGCAGGCAGGCCGAGCTCGCGGGCACGGACCGGGTCCCAGTGCAACCGCTGCACGATGTCCGGCACACCGAACTCGTCCGCGGAGTAGAAGGCTGGCGTTCGCTGCCGCTGTTTCCAGCCGTAGCGCAGCGGCCCGGCCCCGTACATCTGCCCGAACCCCCACCCGATGTGGAAGCCGACCACGTCGGTGACCCTCATGGGTCCCTTGACCACGGGAACGAGTTCGTCGCCGACCTGCACGTCCTCCCAGTAGCGCTTGTCGCTGCCGCGGACGACCTCTGCGGCATACAGCGCATCGATCCGCTCGATGTCCTCGGGTGTGTACCTCGCCCGCTCGATGTCCTTGTTCCGTCCCTGCTTCTTCGACGCCTCGCGCTCGGCATTGACGAAGCTCAGCTCATGCGTGGCCACCGGCTCGCCATTGGCGTTCACGTAGTAATAGCGATAGCTGTCGATCACCGTCAGGCCGCCGCTGAAACTCGAACCCTCCTTCACCTGGACGTCCGACGTCGTGTACTCGCGCCAGATCACGTCACCCGGACGGATCGGCCGGTACCATTCCCAGGTTGCGCCGGAGTAGTACTTGCCGACGCCACGGAACAACCCGCGGAACAGCTTCTTGAGTTCCGGGGTGGGACGCGGCGTATCGTCCAGGCCGATGGTGGTGGCGTAGAGGGGCGAGGCGATCTGTCCGCGCCAGCGCGTCGTGCGGGCGTACTCCGCATCGTGCCAGAGGGGATTGTCGTCGCCGATGCCGAAGGCGAAGTGACTGATCGTGTCGCTGCTCGCCACCCGGTTGAACGGCGGGTTCCTCTCGAACTGGGGAATTCCGATCTGCGATCGGGCCCGCTCGATGTCTGCGGTCGTGATCCTCCCGTCCCCAGAAGCGCTCACCTCGTCGTTCATCCCCGATTCCTCCAGCGTCGTGCACGCCGATCTCGCGACTACTGTCATCGCTGCAAGCCGGTCATTCATCGGCCAAACAGACTAGCGCTCTGGCGCCCGCGCATGTGTCCGGCACCAGGGCTTCTTGCCTGCGATGCGCCCGTGTTCCAGAATGCCTTCCAACACGGTGCTTCCTTTCGCACTGCCAGAATTCACCGCAGGATCCCGGATCAGCGCCACGCACGATGGATGCCAAGAAGGCTCGCGGTGCAGGAGTCGACCTCAACGCCCTGCGCATGTTCGTCGCCGTGGCGGATGCGGCGAGCTTCTCGGCGGCGGCCAGGAAACTGAACGCGCCGAAATGGTCCGTGAGCCGGCGCCTCGCGGAGCTCGAGGCAGCCATGGGCGTGCCACTCCTGCATCGCACCACGCGACAGGTGGTGCTGAGTCCGGCGGGCGCAGCGCTCCACGAGCGGGTCGCCGCCCTGATCGCTTCCCTCGAGCAGGCTGCCGTCGAGTCGCCAGACCAGCTCGGGGAGCCAGCGGGTGAATTGCGCATCTCCGCACCGAACTACCTCGGTTCCGCCTTCCTCGCTGAAGCGGTCACGCAATTCACGAAACGTCATCCGCGCGTCCACTGCGACCTGTTCCTGCACAGCCAGCCCATGGACTTCGCGGTCGGCGGTTTCGACATCGCCTTGCGTGCTGCACCCGAGCGGATGAAGGATTCGTCGCTGATTGCCCGGCAGGCCTGTCCCATCTACGCCAAGCTTTTCGCCTCCCCGACCTACCTCGAAGCCGAAGGTATCCCGCAGCAGCCCGATGACCTGGCCAACCATCGGTGGGTCACACACCGTGGCCTGCCCACCCTGCAGCTCGAAAGCAGGACGGGAGCGGCAACGTTCAAGCCGCAGGGCCCCATCTGCTGCGACGACATCTTCTTCGTGCGGGAGGCCGTTCGTTCCGGCGCAGGAATCGGAATCATTCCAACATTCCTGGTTGCCAAGGACCTGGCCCGGGGCCGCCTGGTGCCCGTCCTGCCGCAGTACCACAGCCTGGCGGCATTCGTGTACATCATCCGGCCCGGCACGCGCGAGGTTCCGCGGCGCGTCCGGGCGTTCAGCGACTTCGTGCTCGAGTACCTCGAGACCCATCCGTTGATGGCGCCACCGCCAACCTAGGGCCTGCGCAGAAGCCACACCCCGGGCTTCGTCGACTCCTCCGGCACTCGGCGCACGCCAGCCAATTGTTGCAGTCGCGTGACGCTGTTTTGCGCCCCCGTCAATTGTGGGGTGCCGGCACGCTCCCTAGACTTTCTGCCACCACTGAACGCGCAGACCCGCCTCGGGCGAGCCCCGAACATCTATCAGGAACGTACAGGAGCAAACGAGATGGCAGCAGTTATCGACGATCTCTCGACGGCAACGACCCAGGGAGTTGCACTGCCGAAGACCATTGCGGCCATTCTCGGGAAGATCCCGCTCGCGGAGATCAACAAGGTCAACGGCTTCACGGAACGGGTGCAGCGCATGAAGCAGCGCTACCTGGCCGCGAGGCCGACGATCTGCGGCCAGAGAGCCCGCTGGTGGACCGAGTCCTATCGCGCGACCGAAGGCGAGCATCCGGCCAAGCGCCGGGCCAAGGCCTTCGCGAATGCGCTCGCGAAGAAGGACATCACCATTCGCGACGACGAGCTGCTGGTCGGCGCACCCACCAGGCACATCCGCGGTGCCAATCCGAGCGTGGAACAGCTGCCGATCCATCTCGCCGCACTCCTCGACCGCGTCGAGGTGACGGCGGGCTCGGAAGTGACCGTCACCGAGTTCGCGGAAGAAGACCGCAAGTACCTGCGCGAAGCGGCCGAGTACTGGAAGGACAGGTATCCCGCCAAGCGCTCGTTCGAGATCGAGAATGCGCTCGACGGCGGCAAGATGCACCTGATGGGCGAAGCCCGCAATGCACTGCGCCCGCCGCTGACGCCGCAGCTGTTCACCCCCGGCGCCGACATGGACAAGGTCCTGGCGATCGGCTTCCGGGGTCACATCAAGCAGGCACAGGATCACATCGACGCCATCCGCACGCGTTCCAGGGCCGACGGCCCCTATCTCAGCCACGAGGACAGCGAGAAGATCGAATGGCTCGAAGCCGTGGTCATCTCCCTCGAGGGCATGATCAACCACGCGCATCGCTACGCTGCGTTGGCGCGCGGGGCGTCGAAGATGGAGACGGATCCGAAGCGCAGGCAGGAATTGCTCGAGATCGCGGAGGTCTGTGACTGGGTGCCCGAGCATCCGCCGCGCAACTTCCGCGAGGCATTGCAGACCTACTGGTTCGTCGCGTTCGGCCAGGAAATCGAGAAGGCGACGACGAACGCCTACGTCGGCCGCTTCGACCAGTACCTGTGGCCGTACTATGCCAGGGACATCAACGAAGGGCGCATCACCCGCCAGCAGGCCGGTGAGCTCATCGGCTGCATCCTCATGAAGTGGCTCGAGTTCGAACCCTTCATGTTCCTCGGCCAGGTCGGCAGGCGCGACCACCAGGAAATCTCGCCCTCGAACTACTACGTCAACGTAACGCTCGGAGGTACGACGCGTAACGGCAAAGACGCCTCGAACGAGCTGTCCTGCCTGTTCCTCCAGGTCGCGAAGCAGGTCAAGACCCACCAGCCGCACATTTCGCTGCGCTATCACCGGATGATGGCACCGGAGCTGCTGGAGAAGGGCATCGAGTGCAATCGCGATCACGGCGGCGGCATCCCTGCCTGGTTCAACGACCGCATGGGTACGGAATACCTCATGGACCGCGGCGTGAGATGGGACGATGCACGCGACTGGGCGATGGCGGGCTGCATCAACACCGCCTATCCCAAGAGCTTCGCCTGGACCCGGAATGCAGTCGTCTCGTTCTGCAACCACGCCAAGCTGCTCGAGTGGGCGATGTTCAACGGCGTGGATCCCTGGACCAGCAAGAAGCTCGGTGTCGAGACCGGCGACGCCACCAGCTTCACCACGTGGGAACAGTTCCTCGAGGCGTACAAGAAGCAGCGTGACGGCTTCTACGAGTACGCCATGAACAACTTCCGGGCCTACGAGAAGTCGTATTACGAGGATGCGTTCTACTTCCCGTACATCTCGGCCTTCCTCCAGGACTGCATCGCCGACGGCAAGGACGTGACCCGCTTCGGCGGCCGCTACCAGCAGCTCGAAGCATTCTCCTTCGTCGATCGCGGCTTCCAGGACGCGTCGGACTCGCTGATGGCCGTCAAGAAGGTCATCTTCGAGGACAGGAAGGCGACCATGGCGGACCTGATCGCGGCCATCAAGGCCAACTGGGTGGGCTACGAGGAGTTGCGACAGGCCTGTATCGCCGCGCCGAAGTACGGCAACGACGAGGACGAGCCGGACGCGCTCATGTGCGAGCTCTTCAAGGAAGCAACGGACCGGTGCCAGAGCTATCGTGACGGCTACGGCAGGCGTTTCACGATGTTCCGACAGGGTGCCGCGTGGTCGTCGTGGGCGGGCAAGACCACCGGGGCACTGCCGAACGGACGCAAGGCCGGCACGCACCTCGGAGATGCTTCGGCTTCGCCGGTCCAGGGCTGCGACGTGAAGGGCCCGACGGCTGCGATGAACTCCGTGTGCAAGCTCGACAGCACCTTCATCGAAGGCCCGCTGCTGAACATGAAGTTCTCGCCCGGATCGCTCAGGACGAAGGCCGGACAGCAGAAGTTCGCCAGCCTGCTCGACACCTACTTCGAGAAGGGCGGCTTCCAGGTGCAGTTCAACGTGCTCGACACCGAGATGTTGAAGCAGGCGCAGTCGGCCCCCGAGGCTCACCGCGATCTGGTCGTGCGTGTGGCTGGATACAGCGCCTTCTGGGTGGAACTGTCGCCGGTCGTCCAGGACGAGATCATCAGCCGCACCGAACAGTGCATGTAGCGACGGACGAGCGGGCGGGGCCGGTCGCAGGACCGCCCCGCCTGCTTTCTGACTGGCGCAAGGCCAAATGAGCGAGTGCCTGCAGGACATCGATGCCGACCTCGACGCTGCGGACGAGGTTCAGGCGCAGCGTGGCGGCGCGGGGGACGTGGTCTTTGGCCGCGTCTTCAACATCCAGCGCTTCAGCACCGAGGACGGCCCGGGCATCCGCACGACCGTCTTCCTGAAAGGCTGCCCGCTCACCTGCCTATGGTGCGCCAATCCGGAATCGCAGCAGATCCGGCGCCAGGTGGCCCACAACGACGCGCTCTGCGACAAGTGTGGCCGCTGCGCACCGGCCTGCGCCAGGCAGGCGATCTCCCTCACCGGGTCCGGCATCCGGATCGATCGCAACCTCTGCGACGACTGCGGGGACTGCGTCAAGGTTTGCGGACCGCGGTCGCTGCGGATGATCGGCGACGACAAGACCGTGGATGAAGTCATGGAGGAGATACTCAGGGACCGCCATTACTACCGCAGCTCGCAAGGCGGAGTGACCTGCTCCGGCGGCGAACCGCTCACGCAGGCGCCTTTCGTCGCCGAACTCTTCGAGCGCTGCCAGGACGAAGGCCTGCACACCACGCTGGACACCACGGGCCACGGGTCCGCCAGGGCATTGTCTGAAGTGCTGAAGCACACGAACCTCGTGCTGTTCGATCTCAAGGTCATGGACGATGCGCTGCATCGCAAGACCACCGGGATCACGAACAGGCAGATTCTCAGGAACGCCCGGCTCGTCTCCGGCAGCTCGGCACAGATGATCATTCGCGTACCGCTGATTCCCGGCGTCTCCGACACCGACGGGAATCTCACCGCGATCGCCCGGTTCGTGAAGGAGCTGCGCCCGGGCATCGTGGTGAACGTGCTGCCCTACCACCGTTTCGGCATGAACAAGTACGCCATGCTGGACCAGCCGTACCCGATGAACGACGCCCATCCGCTCGAGCACGATCGCGTCGCGCAGATCGTCGAGATGTTCGGGGCGCACGGCCTGGAGTGCGAGATCGTCACCTAGCCGCGGGGTGTGCATGGCTTCCCTGGCAGCCACGCGTGCCTGCGCGCGTCTTCAGTCGCTGGCCTGCCCGCGACGCGCCAGGCGCATCCTCGTCATGCGCCCGGTGGTGCGCCAGATGTAGCAGGAATCCGGGAAGCCGCTGACGCCCGACTCGTCCATGACGGTCGGTCGGATTCCTTCGTCGGTCTCCTGCTCGATCATTCTCGTGATGCGTGGAGACAGGCTCTGCATGTAGCTCGGCGCGAAGTTGATCAGCGCGGCGAGCAGCGGCTCACGCGTGGGTTCGGCGCCATAGCGTCGCAGGAGCCCGGGTGCGAGCCCGCGCATCACCGGATGACCGTGCAGCCAGCCGAGTTCGTCGCTGCGGCTCTGCCAGGTGGCAGCGCCCAGTTCGGTCCGCGTGCGTGCGCGCTCGGCCACGTCATGAGCGCTGATGGTCGACGTGGCATCATCGACGCGCATGATGGCGCGCACTTCGTGTTCGGCCCCGAATCGATCGAGCATGCCGGCCATGGCCGCGAACGGCGACGTGTGCACGTCGGTGAGCTGGATCGCGATCTCCTGGTTGCCGTCGCGGCGCTCGAATCCGTCGATGACGAGGACGCGCATGGCTATGCGCTCACCCGACTCGCGGCCGGCCGGCTTCGCGCTCATGTTGCGCGCTTCGCGTGCGATCGTCCCTGGCAGGAACGAAAGCACCAGCTGCGCGAGCGTGAGCAGGTGACTGCATCCGAGCGGCCCACCGAACAACTCCCGCAACCGCCGCGCATTGCCTGCATCGAGCTTCTCGCCGACCATGCCACGCAGCAGGTGCACCGGGTCGCGACAGCTTTCGCCGGCGGTTCGCTCGCTGGGTTCGAAGGCGACCACCTGCTGGCTCGGCTCGAATCGCTCGATGAGGCCGCTTGCCGCATCCACGAGCACGTCCAGGGACATGTGATGGATCAGCCCGGCCGTCTGCAACTCGCCGCCCGTGGGAACCCAGCCCTGCTTGCGCAGGTCGAGGATGGTCGCCAGCGCCCGCATGCGGCTGTCTGCGTCCTGGAGCAATTCGACGATGAGCGTGCGCGTATGAACGGGATACCCGCCCGTCTCGAAGGGCTCAATGCTGATGGGTGCTTCAGACAATGGGTTCAATGCGCCGTCACCACGGGCAACCTCAGGCACGAGGGGTACCGTGCGTCGTGGAAGATCTGCTGCACCGCCTTCCGGGCATCGGCGGCACTGCCGAGCGCGGGCGTCACCTTCGAGTTCAGGTTGCGATCGAAGCGAGGAAAGTTGCTGCTCGAGATCTCGAGGCGGACGCAGTGATTGACCTTGAACGTATGCGCCACGTCCCACAGGTCGATCGTGAACTCCGTGATCTTTCCCGGCTCGAGGAACTCCGCGTGCTCGCGGCTGTTGCGGTAGCGTGCCCGGACGATGCCTTCGGAGATGTTGGCGCAATAGCCGCTCGGTTCGACGTCCACGAGCTTGGCCGTGAAGTCCGTGTCCACTGCGCTCGTGCTCGCATGGAGAGTGACCGTGACCGGGCCGGCGATTGCGAGCGGCTCGGCCAGCCGCGCCGTGGCATAGACCAGGACGTCCTGCCGCTCCTCGACCTTCGCCTGATCCTCGACACCCGTCGGCACGCCGACCATGCTGCGACCGCCGCAGGTCGGCACCGGGTCGAGCGGATCGTAGACGAAGCTGTCGCGGGGCTCGGCGTCCGGGGGCTGCGTATCGAGCGCACCGTCACCCATGCGGCTGTTCGCCCGCCCGGCGCTGTGCAGGTAGTACGGCACGGACACGTGCGCGGGTGGCCAGGACACCGCCTCTTTCCAGACGTTTTCGCCCATCTGGTAGTAGCGGACGCCGTTGTCGGGCAGGACCTTCAGCGGCTCGCCGCGCAGCCAGTGATCGAACCAGCCGAGGGCGAGACTGCCGAGCAGTTCGGGACCCGTGAACACGTCCGGGCCGAAGTCGCGCTGGCCCGCGCAGGTTGGCCGCTTGTTGTAGTAGGCGCTGTGATCCCACGGCCCGAGGATCAGGCGATGCTTGTCGCGCACGTGCGGAGCCGAACGCTCCGCGAGCGCCTTCGCCAGGTCGAGATGGCCGCGCAGGCAGGTGTCGTACCACGAGGTCATGTGCAGCACGGGCACCTGCACGTTTTCGGCGCGCGCGACGGCGTCGGCATCCTGCCAGAACTCGTCGTAGCCCGGGTGCGACAGCCATTCCCGCCAGTAGGGCGCTGCGCCATTCTGGAAAGGCGGAAAGTCGATGAGAGGCAGGAAGCTCGCCGAGCCGTTCATGTCGCGCGAGGCTTCCGCGAGCTTGCGCAGCATTTCCTGCTCGGCGGCGGGCGCCAGCCCCAGGCGCGGAATCGTATCGGTGGCGAGCGCCGTCCAGATCCAGGACATCTGGAAGCCCAGCTCCAGCGCCCCGTTCGAGTAGGTCCAGCCCGACAAATAGTCCGTGGCAGTCTCGTAGGCAAACACGGCCTTGAGATGCGGAGGCGCTGCGACCGCGCCCTGCACCGCCATCGTGCCGAGCGCACAGGCCCCGTAGAGCCCGACATCGCCGTTCGACCAGGGCTGCGCAGCCGCCCACTCGACCGTGTCGTAGGCATCTTCACGGATCCTGGTATACGGCCGCCACGTTCCTTCAGACCCCGCCCGCCCACGAACTTCCTGCACCACCACGGCGTAGCCACGCTGGGCCGCGACAAGGGGGCTGAAGATGAGTTCGTGCACGATCAGGAAATGGTCGTTGTTGTAGACGTGGCCATTCACAAGCACCGGATGACGCCTGCCGTCATCCGGCCGGTAGATGTCGGTGGCCACCCGCACGCCGTCGCGCATCGTCACCATGACGTCGCGCTCGATCAGGATGTTCGCAGTCATGATTCCTCAGCGGCCTCGGAACACCGGTGAACGCCTTTCCCGCAGGGCCGCCACCGCTTCGCGATGATCCTCGGTGCGTACCGAGAGTGACTCGTAGGCCATCGAGGCCTCCATCACCGGATGCACGATCGCCTTCAGCCCGACGTTGACGGAGAGCTTGGTCCACTGGATGGCCTTCGCGGCGCCTGCGGCCAGGCGTTCGGCGAAGGCCTGCACTGCGCCGTCGAGTTCTTCCGCCGGGAGCGCGTAGTTGATCAGACCGATTTTCTCCGCCTCCACTGCCGTCAGGAGCTTGCCGGTGAACAGCAACTCCTTGGCCTTGGCATATCCAATCAGCTGCGGCCAGATGGCTGCGCCACCGTCTCCAGCCACGTATCCCACGAGCACGTGCGGATCGCCGATTCTGGCGTGGCTGGCGGCGAAGACGATGTCGCTGAACAGCGCGAGCGTGGCCCCGAAGCCGACGGCGTGACCGTTCACCTTGGCGACGATGGGCTTCGGGCAGTCGAGCATCGAGAAGACGATGCGCTTCGCCTCCACGGCCAGCCGGTCGAAGCGAGCCGGATTGTCGATCGACAGTTGCATGGCGCGGTAATCGCCGCCCGCCGAGAACGCCTTGCCGGTCCCGGTCAGGATCACGACATCGGTCTCGGGATCGTCGGCACAGTCGTTGAAGACCCTGGCGATCGAGCTGTGCATCCCTTCGTCCGCAGCATTGAGCTGCTCCGGTCGGTCGAGGGCTACCGTGAGTATCCGGCCGTTGCGCGTCAGGCCGAGCCCCGGGTAGGAAGCGATGTCCATGGAATTCCTCATGCGAATAGCATCAGCACGCCGGGACGGCTGACTTTCATCGAGACCGTCCGCGGCAGCGCCGCAACGAGTTTGAAGCGAACGGGAATCTGGTAGGGGCTGAGGTGGCGCTGTGCATGAGCGCGCAGATCCTCTTCGGTCGCAGCCGCGCCCTTGCGCAGTTCGACGGCTGCGACCGGGATCTGTCCCAGCCGCTCGTCCGGCAGGCCGACGACAGAGGCTTCCTTCACCGCCGGATGCTGCATGAGCACGCCCGCGACGGCTGCGGTGTCGACCTTGAAGCCGCCGCGAATGATGGTGTCGTCCACGCGGCCGTGGATGTAGAGAAACCCATCGGCATCGAGCGATGCGAGATCGCTCGTGCGGGCCCACGACACGTCGGCGCCCAGTCGCTGTCGCGGCAACACCTCAAGAACGCCAACCTCGCCCACGGGCAACTCGCAGCCACTGGCCGCGTCCACCACCCGCAGCAGCACGTCGCCGCGTGCGCGGCCGACGCTGCCCAGCTTGGCCGCGATGTGCTTGCGGTGGTCCTCGAGCGTCCACCCGGCAATGCCGCCCATCCACTCTGTCGCACCATACTGCACGAGTACCGGGATGCCGTAGGTCGCTTCGAACCGGCGCTGTGTCTCGGGAAGCAGAGGCGCCGTGCCCGCTCGCACGGCGATCAGGCTCGCGAGATCCTCGCGCGGCACACCGGCCTCGAGCACCATGCTCATCGGAGTCGGCGGCAGACTCGAGAAACGCACTCGATGACGTTTGACGGCCTCCACCCATTGCTCGACCGAGAACTTCTCCAGCAGCACGATCGGGCGGCCCTCGTAGATCGACAGCAGCGCGCCAAACATGCCGCTGACGTGCATCAGCGGTGCAAATATCACTGCAGGAGTCGTCTTCAGCGAAGCCACTGCCGATGCGCTTTCGCCTTGGGTGCCGTCCACGATCGCATCAGCCAGTGTCGCTCGCCCGATGCGAATGCGTTTCGGCCTGCCCGTGGTGCCACTGGTCAGGATCTCGAGCGCGATGTCGGTGAGTGCTTTGCCTCGTGTGCCCGACGACGGACCGGGACAGCCCACATCCTGGACGGGCCCGAGCCCGTCATCGGGCAGGCCCAGCCCGACGGTGCCGGCTTCCTGAGCCGACCGCATGGTATCGACCTTCCAGTCCCCGGACACGCCGATCACGGCGTCAAGCCCCAGACCGCGAAGCTCCCCCTGCAGTTCGTCGTCGGGCTGCAGAGGACTCAGGCTGACGATGCACCGACCTGTCACCAGCAGCGCGAGAAGTGCGGCGAGCATGCCGGGCCGGTTCCGCAACAGCACGCCAACGGCGGCACCATGCCCCACGCCGGCTGTCGTGAGCGACGCGTCGATGGCCGCGATGGCGGAGCGCAACTCACCCCAGCTGAACACGGCATTTCCGAACTCGATAGCCCTCGCGCCGGGATCCAGAGTCCAGATCGTCTCGATGCGGCGAAAGAACGTTTCGGGTGCCTGGGCTCCGCGATTCATGCGCGTTCGTCAGCCGGCCGCGGATTGCGGTTGACGCGACACTATCGCCACCGGGTCGGCGCGGTCGTAGTCCGGTCGGACGATGTCGCATTCGACACCGCTCAACCAGTGTGGATGCACGTTCGCATGACCGGAAACAGGAACCTGCAATGCACACACTCCGTCCTGTCGTCCTGACGTGTCTTGCGCAGACCGTGCCCACGGCGCTGATTGCAGCGCCGGCCGACGCGCAAAAGGAGCTTTCGCCAGTCGGCCTCGAGGAAGTGATCGTCACTGCCCAGAAGCGCGCGGAGTCTCTGCAGGATGCGCCGATCTCCATCGTTGCGTTCTCCAGCGAAGCACTCGCGACGCGGGGCATCCAGGGCCTGACGAATCTGCAGTCGGATGTGCCTGGACTGATCCCGTCCCGGCACCCGAACAGTGCCGCGACGGTGCGCCTCTTCCTGCGCGGCATTGGCCAGGGCAACGATCAGATCACCTACGATCCGAAGGTCGCGTTCTACGTGGACGGCGTCTACATGGCCCGCTTTCAGGGGCTCGCAGCCGAGGTCGCGGAGCTCGACCGCGTCGAGGTGCTGCGGGGTCCGCAGGGCACACTCTACGGGCGCAACACGACCGGCGGGGCAATCAATTTCATCACCAGGGCGCCGCAACTCGGCGAATTCGGCTTCCGGCAGGATCTCGCTGCCGGCAATCGCGACCGGTTCTCTTCACGAACACGCTTCAACATACCAATGGGCGAAAAGGCTGCCGCCGAACTCTCGTATCTTCGCGTGCGGGAGGACGGCTTCGTCCGCAACGCCGGCACCGGCGTCCCTCGCTTCGGCGACCAGGATCGCCAGGCCTGGCGCGCGGCGTTCCTGTGGCAGCCAAACGACCGCGTCGACCTGCGCTACACGTTCGACCAGTCCGGGCTGGAGGACACTCCGGTCTGGATGGCGGCGGTGCCCCTCTATCCTGCAGCGGCGGACCGGCCGACGGAGAGCTCGGCGACCGTCACCGATCTGATCGCCAACGACATCACCGGCCTGGGCCACAACCTGACCGTCACCTTCGAGATCGACGAGGCACTCACGCTGAAGTCGATCACGAGCTATCGGGAGCTCAGCAACTTCACCTACATGCCCTATCATCCCGGGCTGCTTGCGCCACCACCCTTCCTCATCAACATCGTCGACATGGACCAGGAGCAGGTAACACAGGAATTCCAGCTGATCGGCACGGCCTTCGACTCGAGACTGGAGTACATCGCGGGCGCCTACTACTTCGACGAAAGCGCCACCAGCCACGACACCAACGTCCTGCCACTCACCGGCGGCGGCATGCGCATCGATCGCCATCCGACAGCGGACAACGTTGCCTTCGCCTTGTATGGACAAGCCACTTACACGCCGTCGGTGCTCGCCGAGCGCCTGCATCTGACAATCGGCGGACGCTGGTCGAAGGACGAGCGCAAAGCGACCAAGCAGGACACCACCACGCTTGCCAACGGCATGGTGGTCCCGGCGCCCAAGGGCACGGCAGACCGGACCTTCACGGATTTCAGTCCGAGCGCCACCGTGGCCTACGACATCACCGACGACCTGGGCGTCTATGCGAAAGTGGCCACCGGTTACCAGACCGGCGGCTTCAACCTGACAGCGAGCACGCTCGCGCGTTTCTCGGCGGGTTTTGGACCGGAATACGCGGACAGCTACGAACTCGGTCTCAAGTCCACGTGGTTCGACAATCGCCTGCGGCTCAATGCGGCGCTGTTCACGACCGAGCGGACCGACATGCAGGTTTCCGTCCCGGACCCGAACAATCTGAGTGTCACGGACGTGTTCAACGCCGGCAAGGCGACCATCAACGGACTCGAGGTGGACGTGACAGCCAGGCCCATTCCGGCGCTGGACTTGTCGCTCGCCTACGCCTGGACGGAGGCGCGGTTCGACCGCATCACCAACAGCCTCGGCCAGAACGTGAAGGATCTCTATGCCTACGACCAGGTGCCCAGGCACAAGGCCTCGGCCACGGCCGGGTACGAGTGGCCGACCACGAGGCTCGGCATACCCACGGCCTCGGTCACCTACAGCTATCAGAGCAAGATGAATGCCTCGCCTTCGCTCGGCGCCGTCATCGGCAGTTATGGCCTGCTGGACGCGCGTGTCGGTCTGGGTGAAATTCCTGTCGCGGGTGGCAGGCTGCGCTTCTCGCTCTGGGGTCGCAATCTCACCGACGAGGAATACGAGATCTTCCACTTCATCTACGTCGTGCCCACGGCGATGTTCGGCGACCCGCGCAGCTATGGCGCGGACCTCGCACTGGAGTTCTGATATGGCCCCCTCGTATCAACGGGCGCGAGGGGATTCCTGAATCGGCACACGCCGCTTCGTTACCCACGGGCAGTGGCCGGTTCTGCCGACTCGCCCGGTCATGCGCGATCCGGCACGACGGCGGCGGCACGTCCAATCGGACGATGTCCGCGTCACGGTGCATGTTCAAATGCCGCCGTACCGGGCGGCGTGGATTGACTCGCGCGAGGCCGAATGTAACGATCACAGGGCGCGGGCGGCCACTTGCAGCTCGGTGCGGCCCGTCGGATCCACGAACCCTATCGAGACACGAGCGTGAAAGCGGCCCCGTTCGACTATCATGCCCCGCCGACGGTCGATTCGGCCGTCGCGCTGCTGCAGCGCTTCGAGAGCGAGGGCATCGACGCCAAGGTGCTCGCGGGCGGCCAGAGCCTCATGCCGATGCTCAACATGCGCGTCGCGCGACCGCAGGTGCTGATCGACCTCGGTCGGATAGCGGCGCTCGACTATATCCGCACCGAGAACAGCATGCTCGCCATCGGCGCGATGACGAGCAAGCGCGCCGCCGAGGATTCCGCGCTGGTCAGGGAACGACAGCCGCTCTTTCACGCAGCGACGCAGCTGATCGGTCACCGCCCCATCCGCAACCGCGGCACGGTGGGCGGCTCGTTCGCCCACGCCGACCCGGCCGCCGAATACCCCGCTGTCGCGCTCGTGCAGGACATCCAGATGAAGGCGCAGGGACCACACGGCGTGCGTGTGGTCCCGGCACGCGAGTTCTTCGTCACCTACATGACCACCTGCCTCGAGGCAGCCGAGGTGCTGACGGAAGTGAGGATCCCGGCGTTGCCTCCCGGCATCGGCTGGTCGATCCAGGAGTTTGCAAAGCGCGACGGCGATCTCGCGCTCGCGGGAGTCGTGGCCACGCTGCGTGTGGTCAAGGGCGTCTGCGAGGATGTGCGGATAGCGGCGTTCGGCGTGAACGCGACGGCCGTCCGCTTGGCCGCGGCCGAGGCGGCGCTGCAGGGACGGCCGCCGACACCGGAGAACTTCGCGCGCGCGGCAGCCGCCGGCGCGGAAGCGCTCGAGGAGCCCATCGCCGACGTGCACGCGACCCCGGCCTATCGCCGCCAGCTCGTACGCGTATACACCGGCCGCTGCCTCGCCGAAGCGTCGGCTCGCGCGACCTGACCGGCGTGGGCCCACCCGCCGGCCCAACTGAGGACTGAGCGACACATCATGACGACGAGGCAGCGCACGACGGTCACGGTCAACGGCCGGGTCTACGAGCGGGAGGTCGAGCCACGGCTCACGCTCGCCGACTTCCTTCGCCACGAACTGCATCTCGGCGGCACGCACGTCGGCTGCGAACACGGGGTCTGCGGAGCCTGCAACGTGCTGATCGATGGGCGCGCGTCACGCTCCTGCCTGACACTGGCCGTGCAGGTCGACGGCGCACAGGTGACGACCATCGAGGGCCTGCGGAACCGCGAAACAGGCCAGCTGCATCCGATACAGCAGGCATTCATCGACGAGCACGGCATGCAATGCGGCTTCTGCACGCCGGGCTTCATCATGACGACGCTCGAGATGCTGGCGGAGAACACGAACCCCAGCGACGAGCAGATCAAGGATGCTCTCGGCGGCAATCTCTGCCGCTGCACGGGCTACGAGACGATCCTGAAGTCCGTGCGGCTCGCCGCGCGACGTCTGCGTGAATCGAGCGCGCCCTGAACCGGGACGCAACGGAAGCGTCGGAGGCGCCCCGCATCATGGCCACAGGTCTCCCCCGCCTGCCCGATGAACTGCCGACCAGCTCGGTCCGTTACGTCGGCAAGCACGTCAAGCGCATCGAAGACCCGGCCCTGGTCTCGGGCACGGCGCAGTTCATCGACAACTTCGCGCTGCCGAACATGGTCCACTGCGCGATCCTGCGCAGCCCGCACGCGCATGCCCGCATCGTCAAGGTCGATGCGAGCGCGGCCGAGGCACTCGAAGGAGTCGTGGCCGTGCTGACGCCCGAGGACGTCAAGCGCTGGGCCAATCCGCACGTCACCAGCCCCGCCGGCTGGGGCACGCATTGCGTCGCGGTCGACAAGGCGCTCTATGTCGGCGAACCGGTAGCGGCTGTCGCCGCCACGAGCCGGGCGCTGGCCGAGGACGCCTGCGAGCTCATCGAAGTCGAATACGAGATCCTGCCCTCGGTCGGCACGGCCGCGGCGGCGCTCGCGCCCGACGCACCGGTGATCTGGGAGCAGCACGGCACAAACGTCGTGCAGCAGCGCACATTCGACTGGGGCGACGTCGACCGCGTGTTCGCGGAGGCGGATCACGTCGTCACGAATTCGTTCCGCTGGAACCGCTGCGGTGCCAATCCGACCGAGACGTTCGGCTGCGTCTGTCAGTGGGACCTGACCGACAACAGCCTGCTGAGCCACGGTGGCTACCAGGTGCCCGGCTTCTGGGGTCTCGCGCGCTCACTGTCCCTGAACCTGCCGGCGAACAAGGTCCGCGTCGTGAGTCATCCGCAGGGCGGCGCGTTCGGCGGCAAGGGCGGCGCACGCGCCACCGACATCGCCGCGCTGCTTTCGCGCAAGGCCGGCGGGCTCCCGGTCAAGTACATCGAGGACCGGATGGAGTACCTGCTCGCCGGCTTCAGCCAGTCGTGGGACCGGCGGTACGAGGCCTCGCTCGCGCTCCGGGCCGACGGCACGATGACGGGCTTCAAGGTGAAGCTGCTCGACGACCAGGGGGCCACGACCGAAACCTACGGCACGATCTCCGTGGCCAAGCCGCTCGCGGCCTTCACCGGCAATTACCGCATCGAGGCAGCCCGCTACGACACGATGCTGGTCGTCTCCAACCGTGCACCGGCCGCGCCCTATCGCGGCTACGGCCCGCCGCCCCACTTCTACGTGCTCGAGAACCTCGTCGACATGGCTGCGCGCAAGCTCGCGATGGACCCCGCGGAACTGCGTCGCCGCAACTACATCCAGCCCGACCAGTTCCCCTACACCATCCCGAGCGGCAACGAGTACGACAGCGGCAATTACGAGGCCATGCTCGACAAGGTACTGCGGCTCGCCGACTACGAGGGTCTGCGCCGCGAGCAGGCCGCGGCGCGTGCCCAGGGTCGTCTGGTCGGCATCAGCGTCGTCAACACGGTCGAGCCGGGCGTGTTCGACTGGAATGCCTACGCGACCGTCGGCGTGCAGGGTGTGGGCGTGCCAGAGGGCGCGCGCGTTTCGGTTGACATCCTCGGCAACGTCACCGTCGTCGTCGGCTTCAATCTGCAGGGACAGGGTCAGTTCACGGTCGCCGCGCAAGTCGTCGCGGACTACTTCGGCATCGACATGAACGCCGTCCGGGTCACGATGGCCTCGACGGACGTCGCCCCGCCGCACTTCGGTCAGGGCGGCAGCCGTCTCGGCGTCGCCGTGACGGGCGCCGTGCTCGGCGCCTGCCGCAAGCTCGAGGCGAAATTCAGGCGCGTCGTCGGCCACGTGATGGGCGGCCTGCCGCCCGAGGCGATCGAGCTCATGGACGGACGCTTCCGCATCCAGGCCAACCCGGGCGTCGGCATGACGCTGGCGGAAGTCGCCGGCACCATGCTCGGCCGCAGCGACCTGTTGCCGCCCGGAATGGAGCCCGATCCGACCGCCACGTCGGTGTGGACGGCGCCCAACCGCAACGTCGCGGACGACCAGGGTCGCTGTCGCAGCTACCTGACTGCGGCCAGCGCCACGCACGTCGTGATGGTCGAGGTCGATCGCGCGACGGGCCGTACGGAGATCCTCAAGTACTTCATCGTCGATGACTGCGGCACGCGGCTGAATCCGGCCAATGTCGAAGGTCAGCTCCAGGGCGCGGTCGCGCAGGGTGTCGGCGCGGCCTTGCTCGAGGAATACGTCTACGACGCCGACGGCAACCCGCTGGTGACGACGTTCGCGGACTACCTGGTGCCGTCGATCCACGAGGTGCCGATCACGCAGCGCGATTTCATCGTGACGCCGTCCCCAGTGACGCCGCTCGGCGCGAAGGGCTGCGGCGAGGGCGCGATGCACACGACGCCGGCGGCGATCACCTGCGCGATCAACGACGCACTCGCCCCGCTCGGGGTGGAGGTCACCGAGACGCCGGCGTCGCCGCTGCGCATCTGGACGGCGCTGCAGCAGGCCGGCGTCGCCGACTGATCGTCGCAAGACGAACGCCATGGGTTTGCGCGTCGAAGCCAATCTCGTCGCGGTCGAGAGCGCCCAATATGCCGGGCAGGGCCAGGCGCGTATCACGCCTGCGCAGATCGTCGCCAGCGCCCGGCGCCTCGAAGCGCTGGGCTTCGACAACGTGTCGGCACCCGAGGCCGGGCACGACCCGTTCCTGCCGCTCGCCATCGCGGCTGCTTGCACAGGGCGGGTCCGGCTCGCCACCAATGTCGCCGTCGCCTTTCCGCGCAGCCCGATGGTCACCGCCCAGTGCGCCTGGGACCTGCAGCAATTGTCGAACGGACGCTTCAGCCTGGGTCTCGGCAGCCAGGTCAAGGCTCACAACGAGCGTCGCTACGGTACGCCGTGGCCGAGCGGCCCCGGCCCGCGCATGCGCGAATACCTGCAGTGCCTCGCTGCGATCTTCGCGAGCTTCCAGAATCCGAAGCAGCCCGTGTTCTTCGAGGGCGAGCACTATCGGTTCACGCTGCTGCCGCGCTTTTTCAATCCTGGCCCGATCGAGCATCCGCACGTCCCGCTGTACGCGGCCGCGGTCAACGGCTACATGGCGAAGATGGCCGGCGAACTCTGCCATGGATTGCGACTGCATCCGGTCGCGACGTTCCGATACACGCGCGAGGTGCTGGCACCAGCCATGGCAGAAGGTGCGCGCGCGGCCGGTCGGGACCCCGCGCAATTCGACTGGGTCGGCGCGCCGTTCCTCGCCGTGGGACGCACGGCGGCCGACGTCGAGCAGGCCCGGGACTCCGTGCGCAGCCAGATCGCGTTCTATGCCTCGACGCCTGCCTATCAGGCCGTGCTGGTGCACCACGGCTGGCAGGAGACCGGCACGAAGCTGCATGCGTTGTCGGTGAAGCAGCAGTGGGCCGACATGCCGCGCTTCATCACCGACGAGATGCTCGACGAATGGGTCATCAGCGCCACCTACGACGACCTCGTGGCGACGCTGCGGTCGCGGCTCGACGGCCTCGTCCAGACGGTCGCGCTGGTTCTGCCGGCCGAAGCGCAACGCGACGACGATCTGCTGCGCGAACTCGTGTCGCGACTGCAGCGCGATTGAAGCGCCGCGCCGGCGACATTCCGGTTCCTCACCGCCGCCGCGGGCGTCGCGTCCCTGACGGGCGGATGGCGTCGAAGTGCGGAGCAGCCTCGAACAGCGCGGTCAGCAACTGCGACCGCCGCAGCCCAACGTAGGCCATCGGGTCGAGGACGTTGCGCCACAGCGAATACACCTGCTCGCTGTCGCTGATGCCCGTCTTGCACCACGTCGCAAAGTGCTCGCAGTTGTTCAGCACGATGTCGAAATCCGCAAGCCCGAGGCGGCTCTCCGCGCGGCCGATGACGGCGTCCGGCGCGAACGGCCTGCCGTCGGCCTCGTCGCCGGCCAGCCGTTGCAGCTCGCGCCGCCAGCGCATGCGCAAGCGCCGCGGCAGCTCCTCCGGACGCTGCAGCCGTTCGTAGAACTGCCGGTAATCGCGCACGGTCACGTCGCCGCCGCGCGCAAACTCCTGCAGGCTCGTGCGCCGCACGCGACGCGGATCTGCCCAGGTGTCGCCGGTGAAATGGATGACCGTGCCGTCGCCACAGTCGATACCGTGGTGGACGAACAACCCGCCGAGGCGGGGCACCAGAATGTGGTCTGCGCGCGCCATGCCTGGCGCAGCGTAACCGGTTGCGGGCGGATCTGGCCAGTGAAGTCGCGTGCGGCAGGGCCCGCTAGCGGAACCGGGAGATCACCGCCTCGCCGAAGCGCTTGATGGCGTCGAGCTGGCCCTGCCGGTCGCGGACCTGCGGCAACCAGGGAATCAGCGCGGCCTCGGTGGCTCCGAGCGCCTCCAGTCGCTGGAAATCCTGCACCTTGCTCGCATTCGAGTCGATGACGTGAATCTCGAAGTCCTTGCGGTCTGCGGTGCCGTACTCGCGACGATAGCCGTCCAGTTCGCCGATGAGCTTCGACAGCGACTCGTAGTCGCTGTTGGCCGAGATCCAGCCGTCGCCGATCCGCGCCGCACGCCGGAGCGCCGGAGCCGCGTGCCCGCCGATCAGGATCGGCACCGGCTTCTCCGGCACGGGCTTCATCTTGAGCGGCCCGAAATCGTAGTTGTCGCTGTGGAATTCGAAGTAATCGCCGGTCATGAGGCCGCGGATGATCGCGATGCACTCGTCCATGAGGGCGCCGCGGCGTTCGTAACGCAGGCCGTTGTAGGTGAAGTCTTCCTTCCACGGGCTCAGCCCGGCGCCGAGCGCGACGCGCCCGTTGCTGACCGCGGCAAGCGAAGTCAGCAGCTTCGCGAGTACCAGCGGCTGGCGCACCGGCACCTTGAGCACGCTCGGATAGAACCGGACCCGGGTCGTCACCGCGGCCATGGTCGCCATCGCGATGAACGGCTCGACGAACGCGGACGCGGCGATGTAGTCGCGGATCGTCTGCGTGTCGTTGTACGGGTACTCGGAGTCGGTCGCCTTGGGATAGAAAAGACTGTCGGGCATGCACACCGAGTGAAAGCCCGCCTCTTCGGCGACCTGCGCGAGCGCCGGGAAGTCCCGGTAGTCGCTGAACCCGAGCAGCAATGCGAATTTCATGACTTCCCCCTTCGACGCGACACGGCCAACGGGCCGGCTACGACGATACGTCGGCAAACTGCTGCTTGAGCACCCTCCGCAACACCTTGCCCATCTCGTTGTACGGCAGCTGATCGAGCCGACGGATCACGGTTGGCACCCGCGACGAGCGCAGCCGCTGCTTGACCCAGTCCTGCAGTTCCGCGTCCGTGGCCTCGGCGCCGTCCTTGAAGACCACCACGGCACCCACCGCCTCGCCCCACTGCCGGTCAGGCACGGCGACCACGGCCACGTCGGACACGGCGGGGTGCTCGAGCAGCACGTCCTCGATCTCGCCGGGCGAAATGTTCTCCCCGCCGCGGACGATCACGTCGTCGGCGCGACCTTCGAGATAGACGTAACCGAATTCGTCGATCTGACCGCGATCGCGGGTCGGGAACCAGCCGTCGGAGTCGAGCAGGCTGCCCTGCTCCAGGTACTCGCCGGCCACCTGCTCGCCACGCACGAAGATCTCGCCGGCCTGGCCGGGCGCGAGCACGTCACCGCGCTCGCCGCGCACCTGCAACTCGATCGTCGGCACTGGCCGGCCGACCGACGCGAGCCGCCGGCGGACCCGCGGATCCTGGCTTTCAAAGCCGCTCCGATGGTCGTCGGGGCCGAGCAGACAGATCGTCGAGCTCGTCTCGGTCAGGCCGTAAGCGTTGGTGAAATCCACGCCTGGGAAATGACGCATGGCGAGTTCGATCACGGCCAGCGGCATCTTGCCGCCGCCGTAGGCGATCGCCCGCAGTGACGGCACGCCGGCGCGACCACCTTCCTGCTCGAGGTGATCGACGATCCGCGACAGCATCGTCGGCACCACGAACGCATTGGTGACGTTCTCGGTACGGCACAGCCGCAGCCAGGTCGCGGCATCGAAATTCGGCAGCTGCACCATGCGGCGCCCCGCATAGGTCGAGCTCAGCACCGCCGAGATGCCGGCGATGTGATACGGGGGCACGGCGATGAGGATCGCGTCATCCTCGCCGGCCGAGGCGAACTCCACCGTGCCGAGCACGTACGACATCAGGTTCTGGTGACGCAGCACCGCGGCCTTGGGCTTGCCGGTCGTGCCGCTCGTGAAGAGCTGGATGGCAGTGTCGTGCGGTGCGCCCGGCGCCGACACCGGCTCGGGCGTGAACGACAGGGCGAGGCGCTGGAACTCGCCACGCAGCATCACCTTGACGCCCGAGGGCACCTCGAGCGGCGCGAGCACCACCTCGTCGCTGATGAGCAGCGCAGGCGCGATACGACGAAGCAGCGACTCCAGCTCCGGCCTGGTGAGCCGGTAGTTCATCGGCACATAAGGCACGCCGGCGTAGGCTGCCGCGAACAGCGCGATCGGCACGGCCGGGCTGTTGACATCGAGCACGCCGAGGTACGCGACCTTGGCGTCGCGGATGACCTCCGCGCCGGCGCGCGCGGCGGTCAACAGGTCGGCGTAGCTGAGGTGCAGGCCGCCCGAGCTGACGGCGATGCGCTGCGGATGGCACTCGGCCGCCATCTCCAGCGCCATGGCCAGGTTCATGGGCTAGTCCGAGGACGGCAGTGCTTTGGTCTGCTTGACCGACAGCGCTTCACCGTCGACCGCCAGTTCTCCCTTGCCGCCCTTGGTGCACAGCAGTTCGACGGCATCGGCGGCATTCACGTAACGCTTGCCGACGAGCGCGACCTGCCCCGCCGTACCAGCATGCGCTCCCGGCGTCTTCGCCGCGTCCATCGCGACCATCTCGACACCGCCGCAGGTGAGCGCCACCTCGGCCGGCACCGTACGCACGACCATGACTTCCGTATCGCACACGGCGCACTTGGCACGCGTACCTGCCTTCAGCAACCTCATCGTGACTCCTGCGGTGTTCCGGGACGAATACGTCGTCGATCCGGCTGCACAGCGACTGCGCAGTGGCCGTCAGTTTGTCCGCCGGACGGTCTTCCCATCATCGTCCACCTGGACTATCCGGAACGAGGCCGGTTGCCGCGATCCTTGCGCGACAGAATAATCCCCCGATGGATGCCGACCCCGCGCCCGGTTCGCGGCTGCCGCTGGCCAACCGGTCGCTGCGTGTACCGGGGCGCGGCATCGCGACGGCCTATGCGCGCGCACTGCTCGAGTCGCTTGGGGCGACGGTCACGGCAGTGCCCGGTCCGGACGATGTCGAGCCACCGATCGCCTGGGCGCGCAGCGGCCTGATGGCCCTGACCGGCCCCGCCGATGGAGACGCGCAGATGTGCCCCGTACCGCTGGCGAGCTGCGCCGACGGGGTCGTCCAGGCGCTGCGTTGCCTCGCGCCCGCGGGTGGAACGGACGTGTTGCCCGACGGTTCGGCCTTGCTCGGCGAGCGCGCCGCCATCGCCGGACTGCGACGCCACGGTGCCATCTCCCCCGGCGGCGGCTGTCGGTTGCTGCGGGCCGTCGATGGCTGGTTCGCGATCACGCTCGCGCGTGACCTGGACTGGGCCGACGTGCCCGCCTGGCTCGAGGCCGATGGCGTCGCGACCTGGGACACCGTGGCGGCCGTGGTCGCGACGCGACGCGTCGGGACACTGGTCGAGCGCGCACGGCTGCTGGGTCTCGCGGCCTGCACCTCGGTGCTGCCGGACCCCATTCCGCGACCATGGTTCAGCGCCAGCCGCCATGGCGCGCCGGCGCCGCGCGGCCGACCCATCGACACGCTGCGCGTACTCGATCTCTCGTCGCTGTGGGCGGGGCCCTTGTGCTCGCACCTGCTGCAACTGCTCGGCGCGCGCGTCGTCAAGGTCGAGACCCGCGGGCGGCCCGACGGCGCCCGCAACGGACCGGCCGCATTCCACGACCTGCTCAACGCCGGCAAGCGCAGTGTGGCGCTGGACTTCGACCGTGCCGGCATGGCGAGACTGCAAGCGCTGATCGACCGGTCCGACGTGGTGATCGAAGGTTCGCGACCGCGCGCCCTGCGTCAGCTCGGGATCGTCGCCGAGGATTGCATCGCACGGCGGACGGGACTGACGTGGGTCAGTATCACCGGCTACGGCCGCACGGAACCGGATTGCGGCTGGACGGCGTTCGGCGATGATGCCGGCGTGGCGGCCGGCCTGTCCGCGCTGCTGCAGGACGTGACGGGACGACCGTTGATCTGCGGCGATGCGATCGCCGACCCGCTCGCGGGCATGCACGCCGCGCTGGCGGCACTCGCGGGTCATCGCGGTGGCGGCGGCCTGTTGCTGTCGTTGCCGCTGAGGGACGTCGCCGCCCATTGCGCCACGTTCGCGAGCCCGGTCGATTCGTTGGTGAGGCGCCAACGCTGGGCGTCGTGGACCGCGGTGGCGCGCGCTGCGCGGCTCGACGCGACGGCGCCCGCTGCGCGTCGTGCCGCCGGCCGCGCACGCGACCTCGGCGCCGACACGGAGGCAGTACTCGATGAGCTGGCGCTCGAGGAGAGGTTGCCACGTCGGGAATCCTGACGCAGACATCGGCAGGTGAAAAAACGCCGTTCGAGTTTCCGGGACCGCGACGCAGGTGCCGGCCACGAGTTACCGAAACCGTAACACTGGCACCTCAGCCCACTTCAGCCGACGGTGTCGACGAGGCCCCAGACCAGGGCCTGCGCGGCGTCGATGCGCGTTGCCGAAAGACCGAGGTACGCGGTCCGCTGGCGGCCGATGCGACGCGGCAGGCTGACGCAGCCGCCGGCGCCGGGAATCAGCCCGAGGCGGATCTCGGGGAGCTGGAAGAACGTGTCGTGTCGGGCATGGACCCGTCGCCCGAACGCCGGCAGTTCCACGCCAGCACCGACACAGGCGCCGTGCAGCCGGAACTCGACTCGATCGACGCAGCGCAGCAGCAGCGCAGCGGGCAGTCGCAGGCTGCGCACCGCGTGAGCCGTGGCCGGATCGGGCGCGGTGCCGAACTCGTCGAGGTCGCCGCCCGAACTGAAGCACGGGCCGTTGCCGGAGACGCACGCGGTCGCAATCGACCGATCGGCCGTGACGAGTTGCAGCGCCTCCCACAGTCCGTCGCGCATCTCGAGGGACATGGAATTACGCCGGGCGGGGCGATTCAGGCGGATCTCGAGCCGGTCGTCGTGCCGTTCCAGGACGACGGCCGGGCCCGGCTCGCGGTGTGGCGGCACACGCGGCGCGCGGCGCCCCGACAACCAGCGCCGGAACTCGGGACCGCCCTGCAGCGTCGCGTAGGCGAGTGACTCGACGAGCAGCGCCTGCTCGGTCGTGAGGTGCTCCGTTGCCCGCAGAACCTGCACGAACGTCATGGCCGCGAGCGGCGCGCGACGGACGTTGTCGAGCATCGCGGTCGCCTCGCCGGCATCGTCGACGAGCACGTCGCATGCCTGCAACACGGCGTCCGGCGCGTCTGGCCCGCTGATCGCGATCACCGGACAGGCCTGCCTGCCCAGCCAGCGAGCGATGGCGGCCTGCTCGCCGGGCGGACAGTCGGCCGGCACGTCCAGCCGCAGGAAGAGATACGGCGTCGCGGCCAGCGGCGAGACGGCATCCACGACGGGCGCATGCACGAGCTTGCGCCATTCGTCGAAGCCGGTCGGCTCAGCGCTCACGCGGGCGGCTCACACCCTGGCGATCATCTCCGCGGCAACCCGTTCCATGGCCTCGCACTTCTGGGCAAGCGTCGTGTTCGGACCGAGCGTGAACGCAAACGGAAATACCGTGTAGCCGGTCGCACCGGCGTCTTCGAGCCGCCGCACGTCGGCGGGCGTCATCGGCCGCTCGTCCCAGATGGCCACGATCGAGTTGAACGGCCTGTTGCGCGTACCGTATTCCCTGCGCAGCCGGTCGAGCGTCGCGAGCGATTCGAGCGCCTGCTCGAGCGTCTGTCCCGGCGCGACCCAGCCATCGCCGGTCCTCGCCGCGCGACGCAGCGCCGGTTCGCTCGTGCCGCCGATCAGGATCGGCACCGGCGCCGGTGGCACGGGCGTCATGCAGATGCGCGGGAAGTCGAAGAACTGGCCGTGATGCTCGACGAATCCGCCGGCCTGCAACTTGCGGATGACCTCGATGCACTCGTCGTAGCGCTTGCCACGCGTGTGGAAGTCGACGCCCATCATGTCGAACTCTTCCTTCATCCAGCCCGCGCCGGTCCCCATGTGCAAGCGGCCGTTGGAGAAGTACCCGAGACTGCCGGTCGCCTTCGCGACGTCGAGCGGGTGGCGCAGCGGCAGGATGTAGATGTTCGTGCAGAAGTGCAGCTTCCGCGTGATGGCCGCGAGCGCGCCGATCAGCGACCAGGCGTCTGGCCAGAGCGTGTCCTCGCGGAACTGTGGCGGCTTGTGGTCCGCCGAATACAGGTACTTGGACTCCTGCTTCTCCGGATGCACGAGATGATCCGACACCTGGACGCCATGGAAGCCCACGTTCTCGGCCACCTTGGCGACGTCGTAGAGCTGGTCGCCCTCGCAGAGGAACGACGATTGCCAGAATTGCATCCCGACTCCTTAGAAGTTGCGTTGCGGGGCCGGCATGGTGCCGGCAAGTCGTTGTGTCGCCGGTCCGGGGCTCAGCCGATCCCGGGCACGGTCGGGTCGAGCGATTCCGCGGGCAGCTTGCGTCCCTTCACGCCCAGCGTGTTGACGGTCAGCTTCGGCGTCTTCTCGATGCGCTCGATCTTTTCGTAGATCCGCTCGTAGCTCTGGTGCTTGATCAGCCACCGTCCATCCACCTTGACGTAGCGATCGACGTAGATCGCCGTGCCTTCGGTCCGAACCATGTGGCGCAGGTTCAGGAAGTCGTCGTGCAGGTACCACTTTCCGGTCGCTTCCGTCTCGCTCAGGATCTCGATCTCGGGGTGATGCCCGTTGTGACGGGCGACGCACTCGGCATTGAACGAGCTGGCGATCATCTCGATGAACTCGTCCTGGTCCTTCAACTCGATACGGTAGCTGCCGCCAACGTAGCAGGTGGTCACGTCCGGTGCCGTGAGCTGTCTCAGCTCGTCGAGGTTCACCGTGTCGATGCAGCGGAAATAGGCGTGCTTGAGGCGCTTGATGTCCTCGATGTCGCGCAGCACCTGGATCTGTCGCGCGAGTTCCTGGAGTGTCACCGTCATTCGTCGTCTCCCCCTGTGGATTCGCGCGCGGCCGCCGGAAGGCCGGGCCGGGCGCGCACTGGAACCATGCGACCACACACGCGGCAGCCGCTCACCCCGTCGCCGTCCTGCAGCGCACCACCGCAGCGGCGTCGAACGTCACTTCACCATACAGCGTCGTGCGCTGCCGGATGGCGCGGCCGATGCCGGCCGCGAGCAACGCCATGGCAGCCGCGTCGAACTCCTGGCCGTTGACACCGCCGGCGGCGCGCGTGATCGACTCGTACATGAGCGTGCCGCCGAGATCGTTCGCGCCGGCCTGCAGGCAGAGCGCCGCACCCTTCGGCCCCATCTTGACCCACGACGTCTGGACGTTGCGGATCAGTGGATGCAGCGCGAGCCGCGCCACCGCGTGCATGAGCACGGCTTCGCGCAGTGTCGGCCCGGAGCGGGCGCGCCCGCGCCGCCACAGCGGCGATTCGACATGCACGAACGGCAACGGCACGAACTCGGTGAATCCCCCGGTCTGCTGCTGCAGGTCACGGATCCGCAGCAGGTGCCGGGCCCAGTGCACGGGCCGCTCGACGTGACCGAACATGATCGTGGCGGTGGTCCTGAGCCCGAGCCCATGCGCCTCGCGAATGACCTCGAGCCACTGCGCCGTATCGAGCTTGTCGGGACAGATGACCGCGCGGACCTCGTCGTCGAGGATCTCGGCCGCCGTTCCCGGCAGTGTGGCGAGACCCGCCGCCTGCAGCTCGGCCAGGTACTCGGCCAGCGACAGTCCGAGCGACTGCGCTCCGTGGCGGACCTCCAGCGGCGAGAACGCGTGCACGTGCATGCCCGGCACCACCCGCTTGACCGCCGCGACGATGTCGAGATACGTGCGTCCCGTGTAATGCGGGTGAATGCCACCCTGCAGGCAGACCTCGGTGGCGCCGCGCTGCCAGGCCTCTGCGGCGCGCTGCGCCACCTGCTTCGCGTCAAGGTCGTAGGCCGGGCCGCGCAGGCTGGCGGCGCTGCGTCCCTTGGCGAACGCGCAGAAGCCGCAGCGGTGCTGGCAGATGTTCGTGTAATTGATGTTGCAATTGACGACATGGGTGACCGTGTCTCCGGCCGTCTCGGCGCGCAGCCGGTCTGCCGCACCGAGCACCGCCGGCAGGTCGGGCCCCTGCGCGTCGAACAACCGGACGATGTCCGCTTCCGACAACCGGGAGCCCCGGCTGGCCCGGCGCAGCACGCTGCGGATTTCCGCCGAGGCGGCGACGGCGCGCCGACGTGGCCCGACCCAATGGGCCGTCGTGATGGGCAGGTCCTGACCCTGCCCGGCGTGCCATGCGAATTCGCGAGCGCGCCCGAACGCATCGGCATGGTGCAACACGGCCGCCTGCAGCGCCGGATCCACCCAGCCCTCCAGCGACTGCACCTGGGCCGGGCCGAGCGCCAGACGCTCGACCAGACGCCGACCCGCCGCTTCCGTCGCGCTCGCCAGCGCCGCGATCTGCGGCCAGGGCGCTTCCGGGTTGACGTGGTCCGGCGTCACGGGCGATACGCCACCCCAGTCGTTGATGCCGGCCTGGACCAGTGGTTCGAGCTCCCCGACGCGCAGGTTCGGCGGCGCCTGGATCGACATCGCCGACCCGAAGACCAGGCGCGCTGCGGCGATCGTCCAGAGATGCTCCTCCAGCGGCGGCTCGGGCGCATTCGCCATGACGGTGCCCGGCTTGGCCCGGAAGTTCTGGATGATGACTTCCTGCAGATGACCGTGGGCATCGTGCAGGTCGCGCAGCGCGAGCAGCGACTCGATGCGCTCCTCCCGCGTCTCGCCGATGCCTACCAGCAGGCCGCTGGTGAGTGCCACGCCCTGCTCGCCAGCCGCGCGGATCGTAGCGAGCCGCACCGCCGGCGCCTTGTCGGGGCAACCCCAGTGCGGGCCGCCGCGCTCGCACAGGCGCTCCGACGCCGACTCGAGCATGATGCCCATGGACACGGCCACGGGCCGCAGCCGCGCAATTTCCGCAGCCGTCATGACACCCGGATTGAGGTGTACCAGCAGGCCCGTTTCCTGATGGACGAGGCGGGCCATCTTCTCGACGTACTCGAGAGTCGTGGCACAACCCAGCGCCTCGAGTGCGACGCGAGCGGCACGGTAGCGGAGTTCCGGCTTGTCGCCGAGCGTGAACAGCGCCTCCTTGCACCCCGCGGCCGCTCCGGCGCGTGCGATCTCGAGCACCTGGTCCGGCGACAGGTAGGCCGGCGTCCCCGCCGCCGGCACGTGGGCAAACGTGCAGTAACGGCACACGTCCCGACACAACTGCGTGATCGGGATGAATACCTTGCGGGAATAGCTGACGGCGCGGCCGAATCCGCGCAGCGTCAGCGCCTCGGCCACCCCCATGAGGTCCGCGGCCCGGGCGGAGACGAGCGCCAGCGCCTCCTCGCGATCCACGCGGCCGGTCTTGCGCCCGGTGCCCCGTGCCGTCGCGCGCGAACGAGCCGCCGCAGCCGAATCGCGCCGCAGGAAAGCGTAGCGCCGACCGCCGCGCTGCACGAGCTCCACCAGGTCGGTGGGCTCATCGACGTCCGTCTCGAGTCCGGGCAGGCGGACGGTCTGCGTCGCCATCGCGAGCCGCCGGGCCGCCGCGCCGTGCCGCGCGTAGCTGTCCGCACCAAAGCAGAAAGGCAAGGACGACGGCAGGCGCACGAACAGCGCATTGGTGCCGGTGCCGTGCCGGTCCGGGGCCAGTGCCACGTCGGTCGCGCGCCCCACAGCGACGAACTGATCGATCTCCGCGGCCGTGACGAATGGCAGGTCCGCATGCAGCACGAGCAGTTCCGTCACCCCGCGTTGCTGCAGTTGGCGCGCCGCAGACGACAGCGCATCGTTGAGACCGGTGCCCGGATCCTCGAGCGCGAGAACCTGTGGATCGACGCGACCGGGCTCCGTAGTCACCACGGCGATGCCCGCGACCGCCCCACTGCCGCGCAACGCAGCGAGCACGTCTTTCAGCATGGTATCGGCGAGCTTTTCGCGCTGTGGCAGCGACAGCCTTCCGGCCAGGCGCGCCTTGCGCCCGGGCCCGGTCTTGACGGCCACCAGCGCCCAGCAGCTCATGGCCAAAACCTCTGGACGCGGGCGCCCGGCAGGCCTGGCCGACTTTGATCAACACGCGCTGTCTGCATGGCGCCCATCACCGTCGAAGGCTATTCGGGAATGCGGTTCGTCGTCCTACCCCACGAGGACTATCCCGCCGCCGCCCGCCTCGACGGCCGGCGGCGGCTGACACCTCAGCTGATCGATGCGACGCTGTTGAGCAACATGTGCACCAGCGTCGTCTGGCGGCGGATGCCGGTCTTCGCGAAGATCGAGCGCAGGTGCGCGCGAATGGTGTTCTTGCGGATCTTGAGCTCCGCCGCAGCCTCGTCGAGGGTCAGGCCGTTCGCCAGGAGCAGGGCCAGCATCGCTTCCGCGCTCGTCAGGCCGAACAGGTGCCGGATCATCTCGTGGGAAAGTTGCGACTTGCGGTCCGGATCGCGGATGAACGCGACGGCCGTGGGTCGGTGTCTGTCCTCCGACCAGGCGCCGAGCGGAACCGGCCGCACGAGCACACCGAGACTGGCCCGCCCGGAGCGGCGCGTCAGCGACATCGCCTCGGGCACCGCAGGCGTCGTGCCCGGTGAAGTCAGCGCCAGCTTGATGAGTCGCTGCAGCTCGCGATCCTCGACGGGGAATTCGGCGTGCAGTGCGTTCTGGACGATTCGCAGGCCGTCCTTCTCCGCGAGCAACGCGTCGGCGACGCGATTGGTCCGCATGACCAGGCCCTTTTCGTCGAATACCACCGTGCCGACCAGCATGCGGTCCATCGTCGTCGCATAGAGCAGGCGTTCCGTCTCGATGAGGTCCATGCGCGAATGCAGGGTCACGGCGCGCTTCAGGTGCGGCACGAGCGCCTGACAAAGCGCCTTTTCCCCCGCCGAGAAGTCCTCCTCGCCCGCAGGCCGCGTGATGCGCAACCGGCAGTCAGCGCCGCCCTCGGTGACGATGTCGGCCCCCATGATGAAGCGGATCTGATTCGGCTCGAGGAACGCCTTGTAGAACTCGCCGCCGATCCAGGACGTGTCGATCATCTCGTCGATCGTGACGACGCGCCCGACTGGCAACCCGACGAACGGGTCCATCGAGAACACTTCGTAATGGCTGTAGGCGGCATTGTAGACCTCGGGGCCCCGCTCGCCGGCGCGGACCAGCAGCGCCGGCTGGTCCGCCGACGCCGGCCGCAGGATCAGCGTCACCCAGTTCGCCCGGAGGATCTCGCGCAGCATGACCAGCGCGCCGGCCCACGGTACGGATTCGAGCGGCCCCTGGTAGATCGCACCGAGCAGCGTGCTGAATCGTTCGAACGACAGCGGCACGGTGTCGGAGCACGCGGGTTCGGGTCGCCGCGTCGACGCTGGCGTCGAGTTCACTGCGCTGCTTGAGCCTGTCCTGGTTCGAACGACGGGCAAAGATCCCGACAGGGGCGCCGGAAGCCCCGCCGTCCGGCGGTGAGGCTTCCACGGTCCATGATAGGCGTAGGTTCGGTGACCCTGCAATCCGCCGCCGGCCGCCGAACGCGGCTCAGCCGCCGGCGGCGTCTCCGCGCGCAATCCGGGCGAGGTCCAGGAACACGGGCTTTTCGCCGCCCCCGTGCACCTCGAGCTTGGCGCCGCTCACGTAGGCGGCCAGCGGCGAGGCCAGGTAGAGGCAGGCGTCCGCCACGTCGCGCGGCGTGCCCATGCGCTGCAACGGCAGCATCGCACCCACCCGCCGCAGGCCGGCCTTGCCACCGTAGTGTTCGAGCGAGTTGTCGGTGGCCACAAGGCCCACGATCAGCGCATTGACGCGGACGCGCTGCGGCCCCCACTCCATCGCGAGCGACTCGGTGAGGTTCAGCAGCCCGGCCTTGGCGGCGCCGTAGGCGGCGGTACGCGGCGACGAGCGGACAGCCGCGACGCTCGAGATGTTGATGATCGAGCCGCCCGCTGCCTGGTCCTTCATGACGGCGTACGCGGCCTGCGACAGGAAAAAGGCGGAAGTCAGGTTGAGCTGGATGACCTTTTCGATCAGCGCGGGGGAACAGGTTGCGGAATCGACCTCGGGGCTGCCGCCGGCATTGTTGACCAGGACGTCCAGCCCGCCGAGATCGCGCGCAATGCCCTCGACCAGCGCGTGGCACTGCTCGGCCCGGCGTACGTCGCAGCGGCGGAACACAGCCTCGCGTGCCCCGCTCGCCGGCAGCGCCTCGGGCTCGGTGCGGCCACAGACGACGACATCGGCGCCGCGCTCGAGGAACGCCTCCGCGATGCCGCGGCCGATACCGGCCGTGCCGCCGGTCACCAGAACACGGCGGCCCGAAAAGTCCAGCACTGCTTCCACCAGCCTCGTCCTCGCGTCACGCGAAATTATCTGCTACGGTTTCGCGTGAAGTTGAATTTGAATTCGATTGACGCCCGACCTGGTTTTATAGACGTTCCGGCGACACCCATGCAAGCCCCACTCCCCACGACGGGTCCCGCCGCGCTGGCGTCCGCGGTCGCGCGGTTCGGCGACGACGTCGCGCTCGAAGAGTCCGGTGTCCGCTGGACCTATCGCGACCTCGCCGCGGAGGTACGACGCGCCGCAGCGGCCTTCGTCGCGGCCGGGTTGCAGCATGGCGACCGCGTCGCGGTCTGGGCGCCGAACATCGGGCGATGGATTGTCGCCGCGCTCGGCGCGCAGTCGGTCGGCGGCATCCTGGTGCCGCTCAACACCCGCCTCAAGGGACGTGAGGCCGGCTTCATCCTGAACCGCAGCGGGGCGCGCCTGCTCGTCCACGCCGGCGAACTGCTCGGCACGCGTTTCGCCGACCTGCTCGAGGGCGAGGAACTGCCCGCGCTCGAGCGACGCATCGTGCTCGACGGCCCCGAATGGGACACGTTCCTCGACGCAGGCACGGCCGTCACGGCAGCGGAACTCGACGCGCGCCTGGACCGGCTGCGCGGCGACGACATCGCCGACATCCTGTTCACCTCGGGCACGACCGGTCGACCCAAAGGGGTCATGAGCTCGCACGCGCAAAACGTCCGCGTGTTCGACGCGTGGTCATCCATCGTCGGGCTCGAGCGCGGCGACCGCTACCTGATCGTCAACCCGTTCTTCCACGCTTTCGGCTACAAGGCCGGCTGGCTCGCCTGCCTGCTGCGCGGCGCGACGATCCTGCCGCTCGCGCTGTTCGACGCCGACGTCGTCCTGCAGCGCATCGTCGCCGAGCGCATCTCCGTGCTGCCCGGGCCGCCGACGCTGTTCCAGTCGCTGCTGACGAACCGCGGGCGCACGCCCGTGGACGTTTCCTCCCTGCGCCTCGCCGTCACCGGCGCGGCGAGCGTACCGGTGTCGCTGATCGAGCGCATGCGCTCCGAACTCGGCTTCCGCACGGTCATCACGGGTTACGGCCTGACCGAATCGACCGGCTGCGTCAGCATGTGCCGGCCCGGCGACAGCCCCGAGCGCATTGCCCGCACCTGCGGCGCGCCGCTGCCGGGCATCGAGGTACGCGTCGTCGACGAAGCCGGTCGGGAGGTACCACGCGGTGCCGAAGGCGAGTTGCTGGTGCGCGGCTACAACGTGATGCTGGGCTATTTCGACGACGAGGCCGCCACGCGCGAAGCTGTCGACGCCGAAGGCTGGCTGCACACCGGCGACGTCGGTGTCATGGACGAGTCCGGTTATCTGCGCATCACGGATCGCAAGAAGGACATGTTCATTGTCGGCGGCTTCAACTGCTACCCGGCGGAGATCGAAAACCTGCTGAGCGCGCATCCGGCCATCGCGCAAGTGGCCGTCGTCGGTGCGCCGGACGAGCGCATGGGGGAAGTGGGCCACGCCTATGTCGTGCTGCGCCCGGGCGCGGCGCTCGACGAGCCTGCGCTCGTCGCCTGGTGTCGCGAGAACATGGCCAACTACAAGGTGCCGCGGCGCGTGTTCTTCGTGACCGAGCTGCCGACCACGGCCTCGGGCAAGGTTCAGCGCTTCGCGCTGCGCGCGGAGCAATGACCAGCTGCACGCGCAGGGGCCAACGCGCACCCGCGCCCAGGCGCGGCCGCCGGACCCCGCGATGACGATGCGGCCACCCGGACGCAACGCCAACGCCCACTTCGGCGAGGGCATCTTCCGGCGGCGGCTGCGTCTGATTGCCGAGACTGGCCAGGTCCGCGCCGGGCTCGAGGACACCAATCACGCGATGCGGCTCGTCCTGCGGCACGATGGCGAGAGAGTCACGGACGTGGAACCCCGCATGACGCGCATTCCGGTCTCCACGTGCCCGGGTGCGGTCGGGCCGCTGCGCGCGTTCGTCGGCCTGCCACTCGCGCCCTACCCACTGCGGTCGTCGGCGGTCGTCAGCGCGCGCGCCAACTGCACCCACCTGCATCACCTGGTGCTGCTCGCGATGGCGCACGCCCTGCGCAGCGGCGTGCGGGAGTACGAAGTCGAAGTCCCCGACGAGCATCCCGCGCCGGTGTGGGCCAGCGTCCGCCGCGACGGCATGGAAATCCATCGCTGGCGGACATTCGAGGGCTGCATCGTCGGCCCTGACGAACTGGCCGGCCTGCCGCTCAGCGCCGGCATCGCGCGCTGGGCGGCCGAGCGCTTCGCGGGCGACACGCTGGAAGCCGCTTTCATATTCGCAAACGCCTACGTGGTCAGCTTCTCGCGCCGCTACGAAGTGAACGCATACGCCGGGCAGCGCCCCGCTGCCTACGGCCAGATGTCCGGCAAGTGCTATGGCTATCAGCCGGAAGTCTTGAGGCAGGGCGGCATCTATTTCGCCAACGCCATCGACACGACCGCACCGGACACGCCGCTGCTGGCCGACTTCGACCAGGATCTCCGACGGGGCGCCGACTGAATCGCCGCCCCGTCGAAGCCGGCTAACCCGCGCTCACCACTTGTAGGCGAATGTCACCATCGCCGTCCTGGGTTCCTGCCAGTTGGCGTTGCGGAACATGCTGAAGTCGATGCCCTGGACCAGTTTGTCCGAGTCGAGCAGGTTCTTGACGAACAGCGACACGTCCATCGTGCCACCACCGAGCGGGATGTCCGCGAACAGCAGGCGGGCGTTCACCTGCGTCGAGGCCGGAATGCCGTTGGTCTCCTTCCAGTAGGTGCCGCCTGCGTTGGGTGCCGCGAGGTCCTTGTTCACCGCATACAGATAGTAGTCGTCGACGAAGTTGTAATCGACGATCAGACGCAGGTCGCCTTCGTCCGTCTGCATCAGCCGGCCGTCGAACCCGGCGCTCAGCGTGTTCTCCGGCGCGTACCCCGGGAGACGGTTGCTGGCCGTGTCGATCAGCGAGTTCACGTTCGGCGGGTTCAGCTTGTTGTCGATGAACTCCTCGAAGGTGGAATCGAGGTAGCCGTAGTTCAGGTACACCGTCCAGCCATCGGCCACGAGCGCGCGCGCTTCGATCTCGATGCCCTGGTTGGTCATCTCGCCGGCGTTCTGCATGATCGACTGCGTCGTGCCCGGCACGAGCATCGTGCTCTGGCGTTCGGTGATCACTGTGTAGAACACGGTTCCGTTCAGCGTCACCCGTCCGTCCCACAGCGTCGACTTGGCGCCCAGTTCGTAGGACATCGAGTACTCGGGGTCGTACGGCGTGGTCACCGCCGGGTTGATGAGCTCGGAACTGAACCCGCCGCTCTTGAAGCCACGCGCCACGCGGGCGTAGAAGTTGAGGTCGTCGCTGAACTTGTACGACAGCGACGCCATCGGTGTCGTGCCCGTCCAATCCTCGCGGTACGTCGTCATCGGCAGGCAGGACTGGCGCAGCGCCGCGCACGCCGCCGGGTCGTCCGTGAGGAACGCACCGTGGTAGCCGCTGGTCAGGTAGCCGTGGGTGAAGCCCTCGCGCTCCTCCTCCGTGTAGCGGATACCGACCGTGCCGGTCCAGTTGTCGACGAACTCCCAGTCCATCTGGGCGAAGGCCGCCTTGGCCTCCGTGTCGGCGCCCAACTTGCCGCTGCGCGGCGCCTGCGCGAGCAGCGAGAAGTTCTGGAAGCCGTGCGACGTGCCTTCGTCGGTGAAGTAGTAGAGCCCGAGGACGTAGTGCAGCCGATCATGATTGCCGAGCCACTGCAGTTCGTGCGATGTCTGCGTGTAGTCGGTGTTGCGGTCGAAGTGCGCGGCCATGCCCCAGGTGCGCCCCGGAGCACAACCGCCCGGCACGGGGAAGTAACAGATCGACGTCAACGGCGTGCCGGTGAGGCTCGTCTGGTCGCGGTAGGACATGTCGCGCGTCGCGAAGATGTACCTGATCTCCTCCGTGTCGGTGATGTTCCAGTTCAGCCGCGCCATGTGCGCGGTGTTCTTGCTCCTGTCGTACAGGTCCAGGCCCGCGGGCGTGCTCACGGTGTCGGGCCGCCTGGTCGTGACGTAGGGCCGCATCGCATTCTCGATCGCGCCACCGAGCACCGCCCCGAACGTCGTCGGGAACGTACCCTGCGAGCCAGCCGGAGGCATGCCGACTTTCCAGCCGCTCAACGCATAGAGCGACACTGGCGGCGGCGTGTTGTTGGTCTCGGAGTAATCGTAGGAATAGGTCAGTTGCAGATCGTCGGTGAAGTCCAGCGTCGCAGCAACGCGGTAGGCCTCGCGATCCAGCGCCCCCATGTCCTCGCCGGTCAGGTTCCGCGCCCAACCGTCCATTGTCTCCTTGCGCCCGTTGAGGCCCACGCTGAGGATGCCGAGCCGCGGCAGGTCCATCCCGATGCGGTATATCTGGTGGTTGAAGTTGCCGACCTCGACGCCCGCGCTGCCACGGAACTCGCCGGACGGCTTGCGCGAGACGAAGTTGATCGCGCCACCCTCGGTGTTGCGGCCGAACAGCGTGCCCTGCGGGCCGCGCAGCACTTCCACGCGCTCGAGGTCGACGACGTCGAGCACGCCGCCCTGGCTCTTGCCGAGGTAGGCACCGTCGAGGTAGACGCCCACGGGCGGGTCGGCCCAGATGGCCGGCTGGCCCTGGACCGAGCCGCGGATGCCGATGACCATGATGCCGTTCGAACTCGGGCTCATGCGCGTAAACAGGTTCGGCGCCGTCGAACCGAGGTCGGCGATCGTGTCGATGCCGCGCGTCGTGAGTTCGTCGGCCGTGATCGCCGTGATGGAAATCGGCGTCTCCTGGAGCTTTTCCTCACGTTTCTGCGCCGTGACGACGATCTCCTCCAGTGCCGGCGCCTCCGGCGCCTCCGCCGGAGCGGCCGCGATGGCCGTGCCCGAGATGCCCGCGAGAAGAACTGCCGGAACGCCGAGACGCCACGGCTGCCTGAAATCCGATGAGTGCATGTCATGTCCCCCAATGGTGGGTGTCTGTCTGGATCGACGTTCCCGGACGATGTGCGCCCGCCGCACCTTCGACCGATGCCCTGTCTCCTGCCACGTTGCCTGTGGCACGTTGCAGTCGACTTCGTTCAACGCTTCACTCCCCGCAACATGATCGACGCGGCCTGCGCCGACACGGCGTCGCGCTCCCCCGCCGGGACCTCGCGCGAGGTGACGAGATAACGCACGCCAAACGTCGCAAGGGTGTGGCACGCACGCACGACGGCGGCCTGCGGCGCGGGAAACCCGGCGGCGGCGGCGATGCGCGCAAAGGGCCGCCCGATCCGCGCCACCTGTCCGTCGTAGAACGAGCGCGCGAGAACCGGAAACCGGGCGCTCTCCTGCACGAGGAGCTGGTGCAGGCGAATCGAGCGCGGCTCGAGGTGCAGGTCGAGCGCCGCGCGGCAGAGCCGCTGCAGTTGCCGCGACGGGCCGCCGGCGCGCGGCACGGCAATGTCGACACGGGCCGCCGCAACGACCTCGCGACCGATAACATGCTCGAACAGGCCTGCCTTGGAGCCGAACTGCCGGTAGATCGTCGCGCGCGCGATGCCGCTGTCCGTCGTGATGCGACCGAGACTCGCGGCGTCGAAGCCGTGCGCCAGGAATTCGTCGGCAGCCGCATCGCACAGGGCGGCGAACCGCTCGCGGCTCAGCCGCAACCTGCTCCGGTCCACCGGCGCGCCCGGTCGTGGTGCCGACCTCACGCGAGCCGGCGAACAGTCGCCGGCGGCAACTGCCGCGAGGCCATGGAGGAACAGGTCCACGGCCAGCCGTACCTGCGCCCGACGCTGCGGCGGCGATGGCGGCGGGTGACCGAGGAAATGCCGGGTGCCCTCCACGGCGAGGCCACCGAGACGGGTTGCCAGGTCCATCGACTGCCCGGCCGGGCAGTCGATGCGACCCTGGACCGCCAGTGCCTCGAGCAGGCACGCGATTTCGCTGCTGGCGGTGCGGCGGTAGTCGCGGATGGCCGCAGAGAGCCCTGGCATGCGCTGCATCGCGAGAATGTTGGCGCGGAACAGGCCGAAGTTCCGCGGTGCAAAGAGACTCCCGGACAGGCTCATGGCCACGGCTTCGAGCGCCGCATGCGCGTCGGCGCGGCCGGGCACGGCGGCGGCCAGCTTCCCGGTCAGGTTGGCGCGCACGACCTGGTCGAACAGGTCCTCCTTGTCGCGGAAAGACGCATAGATGGCCTGCTTGCTCACCTTCGCGTCGGCCGCAATGCGGTCGAGGCTGGTGCGCTCGAAACCGTCGTGCAGAAAATGGCGCGCAGCAGCGCTCATGATTCTATCCCGGTGCCCGGTGCCAGCACGTGTCACGGGTTGTGATCCCGGGCCGGATCAGGAGCCGGCCCGCGGATACGTCACGTCGACGCGCCGGATGTAGCCACCGAAGGGCCCGCTGGCAGGCCCGCCGATCACCTGCGTGTCGGCATCGAACCCGACGTCGAGCGTGTCGGTCATCTCCGGCAGCAGGCTGATCGTGCGCGCGATGCGGCCGCTGGCGAGTTCGTGGCCGTCGGCGCGAATCGTCATGGTGCCGCCGGCATTGCGCCCACCGTCGTGGCGGAACTCGAACGCAAGTCGCACAAGCCCTGCCGGCAAAGACCGATCGGCGACGACCGCGAACTGGTCATCTGGCAACTGGCTCGCTGACATGACCGCCCCTGGGCGCCCGTCGACGAGATGAAAGCTCCAGCCACCGAACCTGCTGCCGAGTGCGAGGACCGTTCCGCTGACGCTGCCGTCCGGGAGGTCGAGGTCTGCCTCGATCGTGAACGACCGATTGAGCAGCGGTGCCGCCCGCGCGGCCGGTACGCTGATGCCTGCCCCCCAATACGTGTACCTGTCGCGCGGTGGATACTGCGCCGCCGCGACTCCGAAGCGCCCGACACCCAGGCGATCGTCGAGGGGAAATACGCCGTTGCGGTGCGCCTCGTGATCGAACAGGCGCTCGAGCGCCGCGAGCCTGGCGGGCTGGCTCGCGGCGAGATTGCGCGCCTGCGCTGGATCCGAGCGGAGGTCGTACAGTTCCCAGGCGTAGTCAGCCGGACTCCCATCGGGCGGCGGTGGTGGTGCCCAGGGAATGCGCACGGGCGTCGTGCCGGCCCACCAGCCGTCGTGATAGATCGCGCGGTTGCCCAGCATTTCGAAATACTGGGTCGTATGCCGCTCGGGCGCCTCGGGTGCGTCGAAGGTGTAGACGAAGCTGGTGCCGTCGATCGGTTGCTGCGCCACGCCGTTGACCGACGACGGCGCCTCGATCCCGGCGGCCTCGAGCAGTGTCGGCATGACGTCGACGACCTGGCCGAACTGCGGGCGGATGCCGCGGGTCCTGATGCGGTCCGGCCAGGAAACGACGAGACCGTTGCGCACGGCGCCGAGGTGCGAGGCGTACGACTTCACGTAGGGATAGGGAGCCACCATCGCCCAGGCCCAGCCATAGGCGTAGTTGCCAGAGGACTCCGGCCCGCCGTAGGCATCGATCTCTGCCAGCCGTCGCGCATCGGTTTCCTGCATCCCGTTCGCAAACACGGCCATCGGATTCGTGCTGCCGTACATGCCGCCTTCGGCCGCTGCGCCGTTGTCGCCCTCGATGAACAGGACCAGTGTGTTACCGCCCCTGCCCATGCGCTCGATCTCATCGAGCAGGCGGCCGAACTGCTCGTCCTGGTAGGCCAGCATGCCGGCGTACGTTTCCATCATCCGTGCCGAGACGCGCCGCTGGTCCGGCGTCAGCGCCGACCACGCAACGATGCCCGCAGGACGCGGCGTCACGCGCGTGCCGCGCGGTACGAGCCCGAGACTGACCTGGCGGGCGATCGTGGCGGCGCGCACCTCGTCCCAGCCCGAGTCGAAGCGGCCGCGAAACCGGGCGATCTGGTCAGCCGGCGCCTGCAGCGGCGCGTGCGTGGACCCGGTCGCGTAGTAGATGAAAAAAGGCCGGTCGGGATCGACGGCCTGCTGGTTGTGCAGCCAGGCGATCGCTTCGTCGGCGAGCGCCTCGTCGAGCACGCCCTCGCGCAAGGTCGGCACCGGACTCACGCCGCGGTACAGCGACGGCGTGAACTGGTTGGTCTGGGCGGCCATGAAGCCGAAGAAATAGTCGAAGCCGAGACCGGTCGGCCAGAGGTCGAAGGGTCCCTGCGGCGATACATGGCCCTCGGGCGCATTGTGATGCTTGCCGAACATCGCGGTGTTGTAGCCGTTCTGCCGCAGGATCTCGGCGACGGTCGCGGCGCTCTTCGGCAGCAGGTTGTCGTATCCGGGATAGCCCGTCGACAGGTTGGCGACGATACCGTTGGCCACGGCGTGGTGGTTGCGGCCCGTCAGCAGCGCCGCGCGCGTGGGCGAACACATGCCCGTCGTATGGAAACGGTTGTAGACCAGCCCGCGCGCCGCGAGCCGGTCGAGGTTCGGAGTCGGTACCGGCCCGCCGAAGGTGCTGGCCGCGCCAAAGCCCACGTCGTCGGTGAGGACGAGCAGGATGTTCGGCGCCCCGCGGGGCGCCGACCGCGGCGCCGGGAACGCGGGCCGCGAGTCCAGATACGTCGTGCCGATGCTGCCGGTGAACGCCGGCCGCGGTGCCGGCAGCGCTGGCCCCTGCGGCGGCGTCGCAGCCGCGGCCAGCAGCGCCGCGGCGCAGCCGAACACGGCGAAAAACAACTGGAACCGACCAGCCATGCCCCCCCCTTGAGAATTACAGTACTGTATAGTCTCGTACCACACAAGACCGCATGGATCGCTGCAGGGGCTACAGGTGAGCACGACGTCCCGGTCCGCGACGAGCGCGCTCGTCATCGCAGGTGTTCTCGTCGCGGCGCCGTGGTCGCCGCCGTCGTCCGCCGCAGCGGTCGAACTGCAACGCACGGCACCGGCCAACGCGCCCAACGTCGTGATCGTGCTGCTCGACGACGTGGGTTTTGGCGCCGCCTCGACGTTCGGCGGACCGTCGGCGACACCGACACTCGACGCGCTCGCACGCCAGGGCTTGCGCTACAACCGTTTCCACACGACGGGCATCTGCTCGCCAACGCGAGCCTCGCTGCTGACGGGGCGCAATCCGCATGCCACCGGCATCGGTGCGGTGATGAACTCGGCGGACTCACGCCCCGGTTACAGCGGATTCCACACCAAGGACACGGCCACCGTCGCGGAACTGCTGCGGCAGAACGGTTACAGCACGGCCGCCTTCGGCAAGTGGCATCAGACGCCCGACTGGGAGGTTTCGCAGAGCGGGCCGTTCGATCGCTGGCCGACCGGGGAAGGTTTCGAGAAATTCTACGGGTTCCAGGGCGGTGAGACGGACCAGTTCGAGCCCACGCTCTACGAAGGCACGACACCGGTGTTCCGCCCGCCGGGCGATCGCTATCACCTGACACAGGACCTCGTCGACCGCAGCATCCGCTGGCTGCGTGAGCAGCAGTCCGTCACGCCACACAAGCCGTTCTTCCTGTATCTCGCACCCGGTGCCACGCACGCGCCGATCCAGGTACCGGGGGAGTATCTCGCCCGCTACCGCGGCCGCTTCGACCAGGGATGGGACAGGCTCCGTGAAGAAATCCTCGCGCGGCAGAAGCGCCTCGGCGTCGTACCCGCCGACACGAAACTGACGCCGCGCCCGGACGGGCTGTCCGCCTGGGACAGCCTGCCCCCGGCGGAGAGGCGCTTTGCCTCGCGCCTCATGGAAGCCTATGCGGCGTTCCTGGCGCACACCGACGAGCAGGTCGGCCGGCTCGTCGAGGAACTCCGGAACCAGGACCGGTTCGACGACACGCTCTTCGTCTACATCGTCGGCGACAATGGCGCGAGCGCCGAAGGCAGCATCGACGGCAGCCTCAATTACATGGGCAGGATCCAGGGCCTGCCGGAACCGGCCGCGGCCAGGCTCGCCGGCATCGACCGCATCGGCGGCCCGGATGCCCATGCGCACATCAATGCGGCATGGGCCTGGGGCATGAACGCGCCGTTCCAGTGGACCAAGACGGTCGCATCGCATCTCGGCGGCACACGCAACCCGATGGTCATCACCTGGCCGCGACGCATCAGGGACCAGGGCGGGCTGCGCAGCCAGTTCGGCCACGTCAACGACATCACACCGACCATTCTCGAGGCCGCCGGGATCGCACTGCCCGCCGCGGTGAACGGCGTGACGCAGCGGCCGCTCGACGGCAAGAGCCTCGTGTACACCTTCGACGACGCCGCGGCAGCGGAGACGCACCGGACGCAGTACTTCGAGGTTTTCGGTCACCGCGCGATCTATCACGACGGATGGATGGCGTCTGCCTTCCACACGCGGCGACCGTGGGAAGCGATCGGAGGACTGGAACAGCCTTTCGAAGCCGATGCCTGGGAACTCTACGACCTGCGTTCCGACTTCTCGCAGGCGATCAATCTCGCCACCCGGGAGCCGGCCCGGCTCGAAGTGCTGAAGACGCTGTTCATGAAGGAAGCCGCCTCCAGCCAGGTTCTGCCGCTCATGGGAGTGCAGTACGGCGGGCGCGGCCTGCCCGACCTCGCGGCGGGACGGACGCGCGTGACTTACCACGAAGGCACGGTCGGCGTGCCCGAGAGGGCCGTGCCGCACATGAACAACCGTTCGTGGTCGCTGCTTGCGGACATCGACGCCCGCGGGTCGACGCGCGGCGTGATTGCGGCGCTCGGCGGGCGCTCGGCCGGCTGGGCGCTGTACCTCGACGCGCAACGACGTCCCACGTTCACCTACCGGCTGTTCGACCTGAAGACCGTGCATCTCGTCGGCGAGTCCCTGCATGCCGGCGCGAACTCGCTGCGCGTCGATTTCGACTACGCGGGCCCGGGCTACGCGAAGGGTGGCACCCTGCGCCTGAGCGTCAACGGGAAGCCTGCCGCGCAGGAGGCGCTTCCCGCGACACCGCCGGCACTGTTCACGATCGACGAGACGTTCGACGTCGGCATGGATACGGGATCCAGCGCGGGCTCCTACCCGGCGGACACCGGTCTCGGCTACCGCTTTTCCGACGGCCGCATTGACCACGTCACGATCGAGCTTCACTGAGGCACGCGCACGGTGCGATCCGCCCGCTGGCAGCAGGCGTCGCGACACCGCCGCCCCGGAAGCAGGAAGGACGCCATGGAAAAGCTGATCTATGCATTCTGGCGCGGCGACGTGCAGGCGGTTGCACTGCGCGAGCGGTTCCTCGGCGAAACAGCCCCGCGCCTGCAGAGCCTGGGCGCCGGGCGCGTCCAGTTCAACATCGGCGACTTCCCGGACATGACCGGGACGCTCGACAATTTCCGGATCGCGAGCATGCAGCCGCGGCCCGACGGCATCGTCTCCTTCTGGCTGACGAGCGCCTGGCGGCGCGAGCCGCTCGATCGCGTGCTGCGCGAGACGTTTGCCCGCATCGCCGGCTACGCCGTCGCGGAATCAACGATCCTGCGCAACGTCGAGCACCCGGTTCCTGCGGGAGAGCGCACGCCAGGTTTCAGCCAGGTCACGTTCCTGCAGGTTCCACCGCGGCTTGCCGCGACCGAGTGGCGCAGGATCTGGTCCGAGGAGCACACCTCCGTCGCCATCGACACGCAGGCCAACTTCCGCTATGTGCAGAACTTCGTCACGTTGCCGCTCTCCGCCGATGGCCCGCCGTGCGGCGGCATCGTCGAGGAATGCTTTCCAATCGAGGCGATGCGCGACCCGCAGGTGTTCTTCGACGCAGTCGGTGACCAGGCCGAGTTCCAGCGCAGGGCACAGATCATGCAGCAAAGCTGTGCGAGGTTCATCGATTTCGACCGGCTCGACGTGATCGCAACCAGCGAATACCTGCTGCACCCGGACGACGAACCCGCGACGTGACGCGGACAGGCGTTGCCGTGTCAGCGTGCCAAAGCGCCGCAAGTCGGCTGGTTGGCAGCGGCAGGCGTCCGCGGCGCGGGATGTCGCCGGGCGCTCCTTGCATCCGCTCCGGCGCCGTCGGATCGATGGTGGTCCCGACGCGGGACTGATCGATTACCGATGCTTCTATACATTTGGAATCATGAACTGAAAGGACACTGCGCGCGCGCTTGCAGCCCTGGCCCAGGAATCGCGTCTCGCGGTCCTTCGCCTGCTCGTCAGACGCAGTCCGGAGGGATACTCGGCGGGTGAGATCGGCGAGCGACTCGACATTCCGGGTCCCACGCTCTGCTTCCACTTGAAGGAACTCACTCGGGCCGGGTTGATCAGTCCGCGCAGGGCGAGTCGGTTCATCTACTACGCACCCGCCTTCGATCGCAAGAACGAGCTGCCCGGTTACCTGACCGAAAACTGCTGCAGCCACGCAGTGGCGTGCGACATGGCCCGCGCGCACTCGAAAGCCACGCGTTCCAGGCCAGGGTGGCAGGGACCGCGCCGCAGATCGCGCGTCGTGCGCTGCCGGCGACCGGCGGCGTGCTGGGCTTCGACTTCCACCTCGGCGGCCGGGCGCCTCAGCTCATCGAAGTCAATGCCAACCCTGGCGGACTCCTCGTTGCGCTGGAGCTGGCACAGGCCGCCTCGGCCGGTTGCGACTGCCACACCGCACCGCTGCCGAAGCTCGCCGCAGCGGGCATCGAGTTGAACCGTGTCGCCTCGCGCTTCGCAGAAAGCTTGCGCGCCAAGTGGGTCCGATCGACAGGCGCCGAGCCGTTGCGCACCATTGCCATCGTCGATGATGACCCTTCGGCGCAGTATCTGCACCCGGAATTCCTGCTCTGCCGGAATCTGCTCGAGCGCGCCGGCTGGCGCGTGCTGATTGCCGATCCAGCGGCGCTGTCGGTGGATGTCGAGGTGCTGCGTTGTCGCGGCGAGCAGGTTGATCTGGTCAACAACCGGATGACCGATTTCTACTTCGCCGACGTGCGCCACGCCGTGGTGCGCCAGGCATGTGTGCGCGACCTCGCGGTTGTCACGCCGCACCCCGCCGCGCATGCCCGTTGGGCGGACAAGCGCCTGCTCGCGTGGCTGCGGGAAGAATCGATGCTCGCTGCGGCAGGCCGCGACGCAGCAGAGCAACTCGCCGTCCTCGAGGCAATGCCGCCCACTGCGATCGTCGACCGGTCGAACGCGGCGGATCTGTGGGCACGGCGCAAGACGCCTTTCTTCAAGCCCATCGATGGATTTGCAGGCAAGGCTGCCTATCGCGGCGACAAGCTGACCCGAGCCACGTTCGGGCGCATTCTCGCGCCTCGATATGTCGCACAGGCAATCGCGCCGACCTCGATGCGGCGCATCTGTTCCGCCGAAGGTACCGAGACCGATCTGCGGGCCGACGTGCGGAATTTCGCGATGCACGGCAAAATCTGGCTCCGGACCGCGCGGCTCTACCGTGGGCAGACGACAAACTTCCGTACCGCGGGCGGTGGCTTCGCGCCGCTGCTGAGTCTCGGGGTCGACTGACCTGCAATGCCGTCGACGACAGGCAGGTGGTCGAGAGCGCCTTGATGGGGGCGGACGATGGCTGGACCTTGTCATGGTCAGTCGAAGCAACAGGGACCTCACCGGAACGCAACGGCATGCATCCTGGACGCCGACTCCTCCGTTTGAGTGATGCGGACGGCCTGTCGCCTGAGGCAAAGATGCGACCGCGCCGAGGCCATCGCCGGGCGTCCGCACCGGAGCACCGATCTTGACGAATTCCGCACAGTACTCCCCGAGCCGCGCCGTGGCGCTGGATTCGATCCAGCGCTGGGACATCGAGACCGACGTCGTCGTCGTGGGCTTCGGCGGCGCCGGCGCCACCGCAGCGCTCGAGTCGGCGCGTGGCGGCGCGCGGGTGACCCTGCTCGAAGCCGCGTCGGGCAACGGTGGCGCCTCGGCGCTGTCCGGCGGCGAGATCTATATGGGTGGCGGCGGCGGTACGCCCATCCAGCGCGCCTTCGGTTTCGAGGACGCGACCGAGGACATGTACCAGTACCTGCTGATGAGCACGGGCCCTAATGCCGATGCGGCCAAGGTGCGGCTGTACGCCGACCAGAGCCTCGAGCACTACCGCTGGCTCACCTCGCAGGGCATTGAATACAAGACCTCCTATATCGCCGAACGCATCGTCGAGCCCGACACGGACGACTGCCTCATCTGGTCCGGCAGTGAGGAAGCGTGGCCGTTCGCGCAACGCGCGAAGCCCGCCCCGCGCGGGCATTGCCCGAAGTTCACGGGCCTCGGTGGCGGCCGCTATGTCATGGACGTGCTGGCGAAGCGCGTCGTCGAAGCGGGTGTCGACGTGCGCTACGACGCACGTGCGCTGGCGCTGGTGGCCGATCACAACCGCGAGGTGCACGGCCTCGTGGCCCGCATCGACGGCGAGATCCGCCGCGTGCGCGCCCGGCGCGGCGTCGTGCTCTGCGCCGGCGGCTTCATCATGAACCGTGAAATGGTCAAACGGCACGCGCCGGAGTTCCTGCGCGCCATGAACCCGATCGGGACCATCGATGACGGGTCCGGTATCCGGCTCGGCATGAGCGTCGGCGGCAGCACGATCAACATGTCACAGGGCTTCGTGACACTGCCGTGGTACCCGCCTGGCTCGCTGGTCAAGGGTATTTTCGTCAACGGTCGCGGTCAGCGGTTCGTCAATGAGGACTGCTACCACGGCCGCGTGTCGCACCACGCCCTGCACCAGGGCGGCGACCGCATCTGGATGCTGCAGGACCACGCGACCTACGGCGAGCACCCCATGGGCAGGGGCGTGCGTATCGAGATCGGCGCCGCGGGCGAGACCTGGGAGGAAGTGGAACGCGAACTGCAGTTGCCGGAAGGCTCGCTCGTGCACACGGTCTCGGTCTACAACCGCTACGCCGCCCAGGGCGCCGACCCGCTGTTCCACAAGGCCACGCGGTGGCTCAAGCCGCTCGACGAGCCGCCGTTCGTCGCGGTCGATTGCCGCATCGATCACTGCTACTACTCGGCGTTCACGCTCGGTGGGCTCGACACGCTGCCGACCGGCGAAGTGCGGGACGAGGACGGCGCGATCGTGCCCGGGCTCTTCGCAGCCGGCCGCACGGCCTGCGGGCTGCCCCGCTTCGGCGCCGGCTACAGCTCGGGGACGTCGCTCGGCGACGCAACGTTCTTCGGGCGACAAGCCGGCAAGCGCCTCGCAAGCACCTCGAAGTAGCACTGAGGTGCCGGTGCTACGACGACCCCGTTGCGTGCTGCTCGTGGCGTGCGCAACCGGACAACCGTGACACCGGCGCCTGCGTCCCTGCGTCAGATGGCGGTCTGCCCGGCGTCGATGACGAGCACCGACCCCGTCACGAACGCGGCCTCAGGCGAGGCGAGATACGCGATGGCGCCCGCAATCTCGCCGGGCTGTGCCGCGGCTCCGGACTGGCCATCCGGCGCCTTCAGCAGTGATGTCATGCGCATGAACAACGGCATGTCCGCATCTGCCGGCAGCTCGAACTTCGCCGTCATCGGCGTGGCGACGTTGCCCGGCGCCACGGCGTTGACGCGCACGCCGGTGCTGGCGATTTCCGCCGCAAGCGACCTCGTGAAGCCGACCACGCCGAACTTGCTCGCCGAGTAGGCGACACCGTATGGAATGCCGACGACGCCCGCCGTCGACGCGACGTTGACGATATTTCCCCTTGTCTTGAACAGGTGCGGCAGCGCCACCTGGGTCAGGGAAAAGACGCCGGTCAGGTTGATCGCGATCACGCGCTGCCACTCGGCCTGCTTGATCTCGAGAAAATTGCGCGTGAGCAGCGTACCGGCGACGTTGCAAAGGACGTCGAGCCGGCCAAAGGCACCGATGGCGGCGTCAACCGCCGCGGCGCAGGAGCCCGGGTCCGAAACGTCCAGCACCTGCGCCGTGACGGGCAGCCCGGCATCGGCGAGCTTCTTCACTTCCTCGCGCAGCAGCGGCGCATTGACGTCGCACGCGAGCACGCGGGCGCCCTCCCGTGCCAGACGCTCCGCCGTGGCCCGGCCGATGCCGGAGGCCGCGCCGGTAACGAGCGCGGTCTTGTCTTCGAATCGCCTCATGCGTCGTTCCCCCGTGATCGATCCTGAACTCATCCGGCACGCAGGCCGTTCAGCAGGTCATTGCCTCGCCACCGTTTGCATCCAGCACCGCGCCGGTCACGGCCGAGGCATAGTCGGAGGCGAGGAACAGTGCGGCGCGCGCGCATTCGTCGTCGGTCACCAGCCGTCGCAGCGGCACGCTGGCTGCGATCGAGTCGTACACCTGCTGCTCCGGGACGCCCTGCTGCTGTGCGGCGTGGCGGATGTGCTGCCGCACCGGCGCGCCATCCATCCAGCCCATACGCACGACGTTGACGCGGATGTTGTGCGGTCCGAGTTCGGTCGCCAGGTACTTGCTGACGACGTTGAGCGCACCCTTGGAGGCCGCGTAACCGGCTTCGCCGGTGTGCGGCTTGATCGTCGCCATGGTGCTGATGTTGACGATGGCGCCGCCGCCGTTCGCCTTCATGACCGGCACGACGGCCTGCGTCATCTGCATCGTGCCGACGAGGTTGGTGTCGTAGACAGCTTTCCAGCCCTCGAGGTCGGCGGCGTCCGCCCTGGCGGGCGCACCCCAGAAAAAGGCGCTGTTCAGCAGCGCATCGACCCGCCCGAACCGCTCGCTCGCCGACTCGACCAGGCGACTACACTGCGCCGCGTCGCGGATGTCGGTCGGCTGCTTGAGAACCTGGCAGCCGGCATTGACCTCCTTGATGCGGCGCTCCGCTTCGTCGAGCCTGTCGACCGTGCGCGCCGCGATCGCCAGGCCACGCGCGCCCTCGCGCGCCGCCTCGATCGCCAGCTTCACGCCGAGCCCCGGGCCAATGCCCGAGACGATCAGGACCTTGCCGTGCAGCAGCACGGCTAGATCACGAGCCCGATGTTGGCGCCATGCCGCGTCGCCTCCGCCATGCGGCGCGGCAGCCAGGCGGCGCCCGCGAGGTACAACTGGCCGATGCTGCCGTCCGCCTTGAGCTCGTCGTAGAGTTCCTGCTGCGCAACCGCGCCGTACACGAGCACGACGCTGTCGTAGCCCTCGTGGCGATAGGTCTGCGTGCCCACGGCCGATACGAAGTCGAGCCCCTTCGCATCGACTCTCGTCAACGTGAGGTTCGGATGCACCGCGACGCCGAGACTCTCCATGCGGGCCACGGCCATGCCCAGCGAATACCGGGCAATCTCCCAGCCGACATGGACGTTCTTGTGGAACACCGTGACCTGCCTGCCCTTGCTGGCCAGGTAGTCCGCGACGCAGACCGTCTCGTAGTAGTCCTCCTGCGAGACGATCGCCACGCGGTTCCCTGTCGCCCTGCCCTGCATGGCCTCCCAACCCTGCACGACGTGCGGCAGATCGAGGCCCTCGACGTCGTGAGGCACGCGGGGCCTGGCCCCGGTCGCAACGACCACCGCGTCCGGCGCGAGCGCCTTGATCGCTGCGACGTCGGCCGTCGTGCCCAGGCGAACCTCGACGCCGGTGCGCGTCATTTCGTTTTCCTCGAAGTACACCTGGTCCTCGAAGGAGTCGCGACCGGGCGCCCGGGACGAGATCAGCAACTGCCCGCCGAGCCGCTTGCCCTGTTCGAGCAGCGTCACGCGATGGCCGCGCAACGCGGCGATTCGCGCAGCCTCGCAGCCCGCGAGACCGCCGCCGACAACCACGACGTGCTTCGGCTTCGACGCAGGCTTGAACTGCTGTTCCCAGCGCAATTCGCTGCCGATCACCGGATTGATGGAGCACATCGGCGTGTAGGGGATGTAGAGCGATTCCGAGGCTTCGTCGATACAGCGCGTGCAGGCGATGCAGCGGCGGATCTCGCCGAGCCGGCCCTCGCGGGCCTTGTTGGCGAACTCGGGGTCGGCAATGCCGGCGCGCACCATGCCCACGAGGTCGCAAAAGCCGTCCTTGACCAGGTTCTCGGCGAGCACCGGGTCGTTGATGCGGCCGGTGAACAGTACCGCCACCTTCTTCGGCAGCGCCGACAGGTCGGCCTTGGCCGCCTTGCCGATGTCGCGGTGCTCGGCATGCGGGTAGAACGAGTTCGGCACGTACGACGGCGCACCCCAGCAATGGCCGATGTCGGTGTCGACGAAATCGAGCAGGCCCGTCTCGGCGATGCCGTAGACCATTTCGCGCATTTCGAGGTTGTCGTAACCACCCTGACGGAATTCGAGCCCGCTGACGCGGATGCCGAGCGCCATGCTGTCGCCGATACGGGCACGGACGCCCTTCAGGACCTCGACGACGAAGCGGATGCGCTCGCTCGGGCCACCGCCCCACCGGTCGGTGCGCCTGTTCGAGACCGGTGACAGGAACGCGTGCCCCATGGTCTCGTGCGCGCAGTGGATCTCGATGCCGTCTGCGCCGACCGACCTGGCCACGGCCGCGGCATCCGCGTAGACCTTGATGCAGAACTCGATTTCCGCCTCGCCCATCACGTGCGGCGTATACGACTGGGCGCCGACCATCGGCACTGCCGACGGCCCCCAGGCGGAGGTGAGCTGCGTGAGCTGCACGACCGCCACCGCACCGGCCTCATGCACGGCGTCGACGAACTTCTTCATGCCATCGGCGAACGCCGGGTACTGGTAGGCCGCGCCGTGCGGAGCACAGCCGATCGAAAGCCCGACCTCGTCGGGTGTCTCGGGCGGAAACGGCACATCGAGCAGCCAGGTCTCGCTGCCGATCCAGCCGGTGCCGCCCCTGGCCTTGGCGACGTGATGTGCGATGAAGTTGTCGTCGATCATCCCGGGGACCATCGACGAGTTGATCGTATTCGTCGTCTCACAGATGCGGTTCGGCACCCGCATGGGCCCCACCTGCAGGGGCGTGAAGAGATGCTGAAACTTCACGTTGCTCATGCGACGCTCCTCGAAGGCCTGGCTCTGGTCGAATGGTCGGACGGCGCGCTCAGGCAGGCCCGGTGGGCGTCAGTACCTTGATCGCGAACGGCCGTTCGGTCTGGAGCTGGAAATAGCCCCAGGCCGGGAAAACCTTGACCAGATCCGGCCACAGCGCCTTGCGCTCGGCTTCGGTGGCGTCCCGCGACGTGGCCGTGTACTTGTCGAAATCGAGCTGCAGCCAGCACTGCGGATTGGCGTTGAGGTTGCGGACCCAGGCCGGATGCTCGTCGTAACCGGCCAGCGAGCCGACGACGACCAGGTCGTTGCCATGGCGCATGAACACCGCCGGGGTCGTACGCTTTTCGCCCGACTTGCGTCCGATCGTGGTCAGCAGCAGCGTCGGAAAGCCGCCCTGGGCGTTCTGCCCGGTCGAGCGGCCCGCCGGGTTAGCGAGGTAGGCCTCGACGTCGGCGTGGGCGTCGCTGCGGATCAGGTCGAGCGATGCCGTGCGCTCCTTGAACCACGCCCACTCGTCGTCGTTCATGAAGTCGGGCTTCGGCATCTTGTCGCGGTCTTTCATGGTCCATCCCCAAAGGCAGCAGGTGTGACGGGGCCGCACTATTCAGGCGGCGGGTGGGAGGCGGTCAACCCTCATTTGAGGTAGGGGCGCCGGCCGCACCCGTCAAGCGTCGCGGCGACCGGGTCAGTCGTCACTCGTAGGCAACGAGCAGTTCGTAGACGACGGCCGGCGCGGAGTCGCCGACGACCTCGATCTGCACCTCGAATCGCAGGCGCGTGCCGCGACCGCCCGCGCGCGCCTCGGCGAGACGCATGCGGCCGTGAATGTCACTGTCGACCGGGACAGGCCGCACGAAGCGCACGCGGTCGAGACCCGCGTTGAACGCACGGCGGAAGTCCGTGACCTCGACCGGGCTCGGTGTCTGCAATGCCGGGACGAGCGACAGCACGAGGAAGCCGTGCGCCAGCGTCGTGCCGGTGGGACTGTCGCGCTTCGCCCGTTCGGGATCGACGTGCAGCCAGAACTCGTCGCGCGTCAGGCGTGCGAACGTGGTGATCAGCTCCTGGGTCACGCGAAAGGACGGACCCCAGTCGCAGAACTCGCTGCTGACCGCCGCCTCGAGTGCCGGCAGGTCGTCGTAACGGATGCGTCGCGGTGGTGTCGTCATCGGTGTCTCCCGGTCTGTCCTTCGATCGCGCCCTGGTACCGCGGCTGCAACGCACTCACTGTGGCGGCACCGCGTAACCGTCGACGACGGACCGGTGCTGCGGCGTGAAGTACTGCGCGAGCGTCGCGTGCAGGTCTTCAACGGCCCAGCGCCCGCCCTTCGGGTTGTCGTAGAAGACGTCGAGCCGCGGCCGCTGCACGATCGTGACGCGCCCGCCCCAGACGACGAAGACCTCGCCCGAGATGTGCGCAGCCTCGGGCGACGCGAGATACCCGACCAGCGGCGACACATTGGCCGGACTGAACACGTCGAAGCCCTCCTTCGGCGCCGCGAACAGGTGGGCATGCGGCATGTTCTCGGTCATCGCGGTGCGGGCACGCGGCAGGATCACGTTGCTCGTGACGCCGAGCTTCTGCATGAGCGCCGCGGCACCGATCGCGAGCGAGACGATGCCTGCCTTGGCCGGGCCGTAGTTCGGCTGCCCGGGCGCGGCGAACAGCATCGCCTCCGATGCCGTGCTGACCAGTCGGCCGTAGACCGGACCGGCCTTGGCCTTCTCGCGCCAGTGCTGCGCGGCGTTGCGCATGTTGACGAAGTGTCCGCGCAGATGCACCCGTACGACGGAGTCGAACTCCTCGTCGCTCATGCCATAGAGCGTTTTGTCGCGCGTAAAGCCGGCGTTGTTGACCAGGATGTTGACGTCGCCGAACTTCTCCAGTGCGGTGCGGAACACCCGACCCGAATCGGCGGTGTCGGCACAATCGCCGAGCACGGCGACCGCCTCGCCGCCGAGCGCAGCGACGGCCGCGACGACCTCCTGCGCCCTGTCCTGCGCGGCCGGGATGTCGTTCACGACGACACGCGCGCCCAGACGCGCGAGCTGCAGCGCTTCTTCGCGGCCGAGTCCGGCGCCTGCGCCGGTCACGATGGCCACCTTGCCGGTCAAGTCACCCATGTCAAGCTCTCCTGTAGCTGCGTACGGCGGCGCTCAGAGCCGTTCGATGATGGTCCCGGTGCCGACGTTGGCGCCACAGCACATGGTCACGAGCGCCGTCGCCTTGTCCTGCCGCTCGAGCTCGTGCAGCGCCGTGCAGATCAGACGCGCACCGGTCGACCCCACCGGGTGGCCGAGCGCCATGGCGCCCCCGTTGACGTTGACCCTGCTCATGTCGGCGTCGTAGACCCTCGCCCAGGACAGCACGACCGAAGCGAAGGCCTCGTTGATCTCCACGAGGTCGATGTCGCTCATCTTCATGCCGCTGCGCTTCAGCACGCGCGCCGTGGCGTCGACGGGTCCGTCGAGGCCGTAGTACGGATCGGCGCCGACCAGGCAGTCGGCGACAATGCGTGCGCGCGGCTTCAGGCCGCGCCTTTTCGCCTCCTCGGCGCTCATCCATAGCACAGCGGCCGCGCCATCGGAGACCTGCGAGCTGCTGCCCGCGGTGATGATGCCGCCGGGCATCAGCGGCTTCAGTTGCGCGAGCCCCTCCAGGGTCGTGTCGCGCAGCCCCTGGTCGCGGCTCACGAGGCGGGTGGCGCCCGTCGGCTTGCCGTCTTCGCCGAGCACCGGGGCCTCGATCTGCACGACCTCGCGATCAAAGCGCCCTTCCGCCCAGGCCACCTTTGCCCGGCGCTGCGACTCGCACGCGAGCGCGTCGGTCATTTCGCGCGTGAGCCCGCGGTTCTTCGCGATGCGCTCGGCCATCTCGAACTGGGTCTGCGCGGTGTTCCACGACCAGCCCTGCGGAATGAAATAGCCCGGGCCGTGCATGACGTTGGCGCCGAGCGGCACGTGACTCATCATCTCGACGCCGCAGGCGATGCCGACGTCGATCGAGCCGGAGCCGACGAGCGCGGCGATCTGGTGGTTGCAGACCTGCGCCGAACCGCACTGCGCGTCGACCGTGTACCCACCCGTGCCGTAGTTGCGGCCCATGGCCAGCCAGGAATGGCGGACGATGTTGTTGGACTGCTCGCCGGCCTGGGTGACACAGCCGCCGGCGACCAGATCGACGTCGGCATGGTCGATGCCGGTGCGCCGCACGAGTTCGTCGAATGTCGCCGACAGCAGCCGCGTGACGTGCAGCCCGGACAGCTCTCCGACGATGGGTTTGCCGCGGGCGATCGGAGTGCGGCAGGCTTCGACGATGACGGCTTCACGCATGATGGACTCTCCGGCAGACGATGTTCGATGGGCCGCTCAGGCGCCCCGGATCCGGTATTCGTAGACGTCCTCCGCCGTCAGCGTCCGCTGCACGCGGCGCTGCTTCAGCAGGTAGGCCAGATGGGCCATGGTCTCGCCGATGGCCAGAATGTGGTCCAGCGCGCCGGTGCGGTGCGCGAACAGGCGCCGCGACACGCCATGGACCGTGTCGGGCCGGTCGGTGCAGAGCGCCAGCACCTTGTCGAGCACGCCGAGGTGATGTTGCTGCAGCTCGCGAGCCCGCGTCTGCAGGCCGTAGAACGGCAACTCGTGCGACGGCAGCACGAGCGTCTCGTCGGGCAGCTCGCCGATGCGCTGCAACGACACCAGCCAGTCCTTGAGCGGGTTGGCCTCGGGCTCGAACGGCAGCACGCCGACGTTCGGGCTGATGCGTCCGAGCAGCTGGTCGCCGCTCAGCAGCACGCCGAGCTCGCCGCAGTAGAGCGACATGTGCTCGGGCGAGTGGCCCTCGCCGCCACGCAGCTGCCACTGGTAGTCGCCGATCACGAGCGTCTCGCCGTCGCGCAACCGCCGGTAGGCGCGCGCGGGCGTCGATTGCAGGGCGAACTGCTGCAGCGCCTGCGCCAGCTCGGCGACCTGCGCCTCGCTGAGGCCCGCGCGCCTGAAATAGGTGCGGTCTTCCCACGAATCGATCGACATGTCGTGCTCGAGCCGCATGGCGAAGTACTCGGCACGGCTCATGTGCAGCGGCACGCGCAGCTTCTCCGTGAGCCAGCCCGCGAGCCCGCAGTGATCGCCGTGGTGGTGCGTGCAGACGATGCCGGTGACCGGGCCGTCGAGACCGGGCAGGATCTGCTCCCACAGGCGACGCGTGATCGCGTTGTCGAAGCCGGTGTCGATCACGCGCCAGCCGTCGTCATCGCGCACGAGGTACAGGTTGATGTGGTCGAGCGCCATCGGCAACGGCATGCGCAGCCACTTGATGTACCCGGGCACGACGTCCACGAGTTCGCCGTTGCAGGCCGGCGCCTTGAACGGATAGGTGAGCGAGCCCATCAGCGCCCGGTCCTGGGCATGCCGAGCCCGAATTGCGAGGCAATGTCGCGCAGCAGTTCGTTGACACCGCCGCCAAAGGTGTTGATCAGCGCAAGGCGATATTCCTCCTCGAGCACCGCCGCGAGTACCGCGGCCGCGCTGTCGCGCCGGTACAGGCCGCCCGAGCCGACGACTTCGAGCAGCTTGCGGAACACGGCGATCGGGGTTTCCGTACCGAACACCTTCGACGCGGAAGCGAGCCCGACATCGACGCGGCCCTGCGTGACGTCGGCCGCCATGCGGTAATTGAGCAGGCGCATCGCCTCGAGCTTCTGGTAGCATTCGGCGAGAGCCGTCGCGACCCAGGGCCGGTCGATCGGCCGCGCGCCGCTCTCGTCGGGCTGGCGTGCCCATGCGAGCGTCCGGAAGAAGCAGCCACGCGACTTGATGCCGAAGGCGCCGAGTCCGATGCGCTCGTGGTTGAGCTGCGCGGTGATGAGCTTCCAGCCGCCGTGCAGGGCGCCGACGAGCATGTCGCCGGGCACGCGCACGTCGCTGTAGTAGCTGGCGAAGGTCTGATGTCCCACGGTGTAGATCGGCGTGAACGAGACCCCCGGCGCGCGCGCGTCGACGATCAGCAGCGAAATCCCCGTGTGCCGCGGCCGCGTCGGATCGGTGCGGCAGGCCAGCCAGATGTAGTCGGCGGCGTCGACGTCCGAGGTAAAGACCTTCTGGCCGTTGACGACAAAGCCGTCGCCGTCGGCCAGTGCCGTCGTCTTGAGCGTCGCAAGGTCCGTGCCCGCCGATGGCTCCGTGTAGCCGATGGAGAAGTGGATCTCGCCCGCGGCGATGCCGGGCAGGAACTTCTTCTGGTGCGCGGGCGAACCGTGCTGCATCAGGGCCGGCGCGACCGTATTGATGGTCACGAAGGGCAGCATGACGCCGGCGAGATAGGCCTCTTCGAAAAAGACGAGTTGCTCGAGCGGTGTGTAGCCCTTGCCACCGAAAGCCCTGGGCCAACCCACGGCCAGCCAGCCGTCGCGGCCCATGGTCCTGATCAGCCCCTTGTAGGCTTCCAGACGCCCCGGCCCGCGGTAGTCGTGCATCGCCGCGCGATACTGCGGCGTGACGACGCTCGCGAAGTAGGCCCGGATCTCCTGCTTCAGCGCCTGCTGCTCGGGCGTGAGATTCACGTACATGTCTGCCCTCCTCCGGCCGCGGGCCTGTCAACAGTCCGCATCGGTGAGCGCCGGCGTGGCGAGCCAGCGACCGAGTGCGTCGAGGTTGGCCGACACGCCGCCGCTCGCGATCTCGATCGCCCGGCTCCAGTACGTGTAGCGGTGGATCGGATAGCTCACGTCGACGCCGATGCCCCCGTGCATGTGCTGGGCCGCATGTGTCACGCGATGACCCGTGTCGCAGGTCCAGGCACGAACGACGCCGGCGGCGCCTGCGGCGTCGAGCCCGGCATCGAGGCGCCAGACGAGTTGCCAGAGCGACGAACGCAAGGCCTCGACGTCGATCAGGCAGTCGGCGCACTTCTGCGAAATCGCCTGGAAGGCGGCGATGGGCTGGCCGAACTGGACGCGCTCGCTCGTGTAGGCCACGACGCGCGTGAGCGCGGCCGAAGCCACGCCGAGTTGCAGCGCGCCGAGGCAGGCTGCGACACGCGGGCCGAGCCAGCCCAGCGCATCCTCACCGAGCGCAGCGGCAGCGGGCAACATCAGGCCGGTGAAGACGAGATCCGCCGCCGGCTCGTGGTGCGTCAGGCGGCCGCCGATCTTCTCGATGCCGGGCTGCGCGAGGTCGATGACGAACAGGCGCGGGCCTCGAGGCGTGCGCGCCGGCAGCAGCGCAATGGACACCTCTCCGGCCAGCGGCACGGCGACGGCGCGGCCGCGCAGACGCCAACCGTCCGCGACGGGCTCGGCCTGCAGCATCAGGCCGCGACTGCCGTGCAAGCCCTCGAGACTCAGCGTGGCCAGGCGTGAGGACTCCGCGAGCGTGGCGACGTCGGGCCATGACCCCTGGGCCCCGGCGAATCGTGCGAGGGCGGCGACGGCGAGCTGATGCGTCCACAGCGGCACAGGGGCGAGATGACGGCCCTGGCATTCGAGGACGGCGCACAGTTCGGTCATGCCGAGCGCGCTGCCCCCCAGCTCTTCAGGCAGGATCAGCGCCGTCAGGCCGGCTTCGCGCAGGCGCTGCCAGGTCGTCTCGTCCCATGCGGCCTCGCCCGCCCAGAACCGCTGGATGGCCGCGTCGTCGCAATGGTCAGCGAAGAGCCGCGACGCCATGTCGACGATCGCGCGCTGTTCCTCGGTCATCTGGAAGTTCATCGTCGACTCTCCCGTGCGCCGCGCTTTGCGGCCAGTCGTGCCGCTCGTCTCGGGCCGCGCGGCCTCGAAGGGCGCAGCGGCGTCAGTCCATGCGACCGAGAATGGCGCCGCCCGTGGGCACGCCCACGCCCGAGGTCACGAGTGCGTGACGGACGGCCTTCTTCGGCTGGTTGATCGAGGTGCCGCGCACCAGACGCACGGCCTCGACGATGCCGTTGACGCCGTGCACGTAAGCTTCCGACAGCTGGCCGCCGTGGGTGTTGGTGGGTAGCCGTCCCCCGGCGCGCAGATTGCCCGCCAGGACGAAGTCCGCCGCCTCACCGTACTCGCAGAAGCCCCAGGATTCGAGCTGCCACAACACGATCGGCGTGAAGGCGTCATAGATCACGGCTGCATCGATGTCCTTCGCGCTCAGACCGCACTGCGCATAGGCTTCGGCAGCCGCGATGTCCATTTCCGGAATGCGGGCGATCTCCGGCCGGTAGAATGAAGTCATCTCTTCCTGGTCTTTGGCGAGACAGCTCGCCACGCCACGAATCGAGACCGCCGGCTGCCGCAGGTGCTTCGCACGCTCGGGTGTCGTGACCACCACCGCACAGCCGCCATCGGTCTCCTGGCAGCAGTCGTAGAGCCTGAGCGGATCGCAGATCTTCTTGCCGGCGTCGTAATCGGCGCGCGACAGCGGCCGCTGGTGGAAGAACGCCGCAGGATTGCGCACTGCGTAGTCACGCGCCGACTGCGCCACCTCGAACAGCGCATCCTGCGTGCAGCCCGTCACGTGCATGTACCGACGCGTGAACATGGCGACCCAGGACGCCGGCGTCAGCAGCCCGAACGGCATGTAGTAGCCGTAGTGGATCGCGCTGCCAGTGATCAGGTTGCCCGACACACCGGCCGAATACCGCTGGCCCGAACGGCCGTTCAGCGCACGGTAGCAGACGACGGTCTCGGCGACACCGGTGGCCACGGCCACGGCGGCCTGCAGCAGCGTACCCGTCGCGGCGCCGCCGCCATAGGGCACGCGGCTGTAGAACATGATGTCGTCGCAGCCGACCGCGCGCGCGACGTCGACCTCTTCGTTCTGGTCGATCGTGAACGTCACGAGTCCGTCCACGTCCGCAGGCTTCAGGCCCGCGTCGTCGAGCGCCTTCTTGACGCACTCCGCCGCGAGGGCGAGCTCGGACCGGCCCGAGTCCTTGGAGAATTCCGTCGCCCCGATGCCGACGATGGCGGCCTTGTCAGAAATGCTCGCGACCATGGGTCAAGGCTCCTTCGGCAGTGCCACGCGCACCATGCCGGACATGTGATTTCCCCAGACGTCGTTGTCGCCGCTCACGTTGATGTCGACCGTGCCAGCCACGTCGTCCCTGGCCACGACTTCACCGGTGATGGTCATGACCATGCCCGGGAGGTTCGGCGCACCGAGCTTGACGTCGATGCGCTGCAACGTGGTCTCCGGACCGCTCCAGTCCGTCACGAAGCGGTACATGAGCCCGTTGCTCGTCAGGATGTTCATGAAGACGTCCGGCAGCCCCGCAGCCTGCGCCGCCGCCTTTTCGTGGTGAACGGGCGTGAAGTCGCGGGAAGCGATCGCGCCGCCGACGATCAATCCGGCCGTGACGTCGATCTTCAGGGGCGGCAGCCGCTCACCGATGGCGACGCTGCCGTAGGTCCGTGTGGTCCTGTTCATGGTGTCTGCTCGATGTCCTGCGTCAGGCGGGATAGAAATTCGGCAGGACGGTCTTCGCGTCGACACGCTCGATCCTGCCCTTGACCTTCAGGCCGACGTGCACCGCAGCCGGATCGCAGCCGACGACGTTGGCCACGAGGCGCGTGCCCTCCGCGAGCTGGATGAGGCCGCACACCAGCGGATACGGATAGCCGGGGAACTTCGGATAGCTGATCTCGGTGTAGCTGTAGACCTCGCCCTCGAGCGAGGATTCGATGCTGTCCCAATCGAGCGACTGGCAGTGGCCGCACATCGGCCGCGGCGGATGACGGAGCTTGCCACAGCTCTTGCAGCGCTGGATCAGCAACCTGCCCTGGTCGATCGCCTCCCACCACCAGGCATTGTCGTGGCCGCGCGGCGAGGCGATGCGCGCGGGTGCCTCGAGCCTGGCCTCGCCGCCTCCCGCGGCCTCGGCCTTGGCGGCGACGAGTTCGGGATTAGGGGCGAAACGCAGCGTGCGGAAGACCTGCCGGCCGACGTCCTTGCCGTTCTGGTCGGTGAACCTCGTGACGGTCTCGATGAAATAGCCGTAGCCGCGCGCGGTCTTCTTCGGCCCGGTGATGCTGTCGATGACGGTGTGCGAGGTAACCTGGTCGCCGGGACGCAGGTCGCGGTAGAACTCGGTGACGGTGTTGGTACCGAGCACACCGGTGTAGCCGTGGGCATCGAAAACGTTGTGCAGCTCGCGCTGCACATCCACCTTGCCGGTCGCCGGAAAAGCCATGGGATAGCCCTCCATGGCCCAGATCAGCAGCATCGTCGGCGGTGCGATGATGCCCTTCTTGCTCGAGGCAGCGGCGAAAGCCGCATCGGTGTAGACGGGGTTCTGGTCGCCGGTCACCTCGGCCCAGTGCCGGATCATGGCCAGGTTGACGTCATCGTTTCCACGCTTCGGCGGCCCCATCTCGCGGCCCACATAGGAACGGATCAGGGCTTCGAAGGCCTGGGTCTCTTCGGGCGTCATGCGTCGTTCTCCACTGCTCGGCCCCGGCGTAGCCGCCGGTCTTGTACGAAGGATATTAATAGTTGAATATAGATTCAACAATGCCGCGCATCCACCGCCACAAGCGCTCACCCGTCGACAGCGGCCGGCTCGGCAGCCGCGGGCGGGCGACACGCGATCGCCTCAAGGCCGCCGCACGGCGCGTGCTCGACCGCAAGGGCTACAGCCAGATGACGGTGGCCGACGTGACGCGCGAGGCAGGCGTCGCCGCGGGGCTGTTCCACCGCTACTTTCCGGACCTGCAGACGCTCACGGTCGAACTCGCGGGCGAGGCCCTGGAGGAACTCGCCGATACCACCAGGATCGAGCACGGTATCACGCGCGGCGACTGGATGGGGCGCATCCACTCGCACGTTGCGCTCTCGGTCGCTCACCATTCCCGGCGGCCAGGCCTGGTGCGGGCGATGAACCAGCTCGCCGAGGAGTCACCGGCATTCCGCGCCCGGTTGCGGGGTTTCTACCAGTCGCAGCTCGAGCTGCTGGCCGCCCAGATGCCGCGCATGTTCCCGGAGGCGAAGTTGACGCCCGCCGAGGCGCTGCTGCTCGCCTACGCGCTCGGCGGCATCTCGGAGGTGGCCTTGCGGGAGCGCTACATTCTGCGCAACCCGGCTCTCCGCGACCTCGATCTCTCGCCCGAGGAGATGGCCGACTGGCTCGCCGTGCTGTTCTATCGCGCGCTGTTTGCCGTCAACCCGCCGCGGGACGGCCTGTGTCGCGCCGGCAGGCTGCGGGCGGTCAAGGGTCCGGGGTCGCGGCCACGTAAAGCGGCGGGCACGGCGAAGGGGACGCGGCGGGCTTCGTCAAGCGACCGATGAGCGAGCCGCACACGCGGCTGTCCACGACGCGGTTCGATTCGTCGCAGACTGCGGCGCCTCAGGCGCGGTGGTCCAGATCCATCGCCGCCGCGACCAGCATGACCACGATCTCCTGCTGCTTGCGCCGCGACGCGGCCGAGAGCGGATCGGCGCGGATCAGCCCCTCGTAGAGCGGCGCCATGGTGATGTATGACATCACCATGTTGTTCAGAGCCATCACCGCCCAGCCCTGCAACAACCGCTCGTCGAGCACCCGGAGGCTGACGCTCGCGATCTTCGACGGGTCTTCGCGGAACATCGGGCCAAGCAGTCTTTGAGTGATTCCGGCGGTGTCCGGCCCGCCGTCGAGGGCCGCGTGCTGGAGGATGCGCGCGAGATTGGGATGCTCGAAATGCCTCGCGACGTACCGTCGCAGCCATTCGAGCACGCGCTCACGAGTGACCGCCTCGGACAGCATGGTCGTGAGCGGCACGAATTGCCCGAGCAGACGCTCGACGACCGCGAGGTACAGCGCCTCCTTGCTGCGATAGTGACTGTAGAGGCTCGGCGCCCGGATGCCGGCCTGCCCGGCAATCTCGACCAGCGACGCGGCAGCATAACCACGCGCGGCGAACTCCTGCTCGGCGACGTCGAGCAGGCGCTCGGCCGTGGGCTTGTCGACGACACCGCGGCCTGCGCGGCCTCTGCGTGGCGACTGCGCGCGCATCGCGTGGGCGCGTTCAGTCCGTGATGGCTTGTGCATCGTCGGCAAACGCCTGCAGCAGCGCGCGCAACCCCGGCTCGCCGGCCGGCAACGTCCCGAGCGCCGCCTGCACCCACGGCAGCAGAAAGCGGTTCGCGAGCCCCTCGACGAGCACCGACTCCTCGCGCTCGATGGCGAGCGCCTGGAGTTCGCAGATCGGCGCGAGATGATCGGGCGGCAACCGGTGCACGCTCATTTCGATGTCCAGGTGCTCGGCCACGCGCAGCAACGTTTCGCGGAGCGGCCCGCCGTCGCATTGCAGCAGCGCATGCAGTTGCAGGGGCACGGGTGGCTGAGGCACGCCAGCATGAAAGGTGTTCCAGTAGTCGAGACGCTGCGCCTCGAAGCTGCCGGGCAGTCCGAGCGCCTCCCACGCCTCGGCCCGCCGTCGTTCGTCGAGGAGCGGGCTCCACAGGCGCGCCCAGGCGAGCATGCGCAGTGTTGCGCTGCGCATCGCGGGGGCCATTTGCCCCGCGCCAGTGCCCGCATCCGCCGCTACGTTCATGCGAATTCCAGCCAGCCGGGGCTCACGGCTTTCAATCCGGCGCGCTCCTTCGCGGCGCCCCGCCAGACGGCGCACGCCAGACGCCGCTGGCTCGTGAGGGCCGGCCAGTCGGGCACCGTGAACACGACACGCCAGCGGCCGCTGTCCCAACTCGCGTTTGCCTGCGCGCCGACCGCCACGGCGCGCTGCATGGTGCCCAGGCCTTCGGCATGAACCTGCCAGGGCTCGCCGCGATCGGCCCGCCAGAGGTAGCCCCGCACGGCCTGGCCCGGCGCGCCCATGGTCACCCAGGGCGATTCGGGGTCCGTCGGCGCGAAGATTGCGCAGGCGTCGACGAAGCGGTCGGTCTCCGTCGCGATGTCACGGACGGGTTCCGGACATTCCCAACTGAGCGTGACGCGCCAGCCCTGGCCCATGGGTTCGACCGCGATCTCGACGGCACCCGTGAGCGGCGACACGCGATCGGCATAGGCCACGGGCACGTAACCCCCGGGCTGCATCGTCGGGGGTGCCGACATCAGGTTCACCGTACGCTTCATGACCGCGGTCACGACAGTACCTCGCGCTGGCGGGGCTCGAGCCTGAAGTTCTTATGCCACTCGAAGGCGACCAGCAGATGCATCAGCTCACTCGGCTCGCCGCGACGCCGCTTCGCGCGCTCCGCGCGCAGCGTCTCGAGCGCGGGATGCACGGCGGCGCCGAACAGCGACTCGAGGTACGCCGTCGGTATGCGCGGCTCGGCCGTCGGACGTCCGGCGGCATCGAGCTTCGGCGGCGACAGCGGTGGCACGTAGAACACGTTCGGTCCGAGCCCGTACTCGGGGTGCAGCGGCATGGCCACCTTCCAGTGGTCGACCAGCTTCCAGATCGGCCCCTCCCGATCGTCGCGGAAGCCGACGAAGCGCAGCCGTCCCGGGCACTGGCGCGCGCAGGCCGGTGCGACGCCTTCCTCGATGCGCGGCAGGCAGAAGATGCACTTCGCCGAGACCTGCCGCACGTGATCGTAGTACACCTTCTTGTAGGGGCAGGCCTCGACGCAGAATCGATAACCGTGACAGCGATCCTGGTCGACGAGCACGATGCCGTCCTCGCGACGCTTGTCGATCGCCGCGCGGGGGCAGGCATCGAGGCAGGCCGGGTGCGTGCAGTGGTTGCAGAGCCGCGGCAGATAGAAGTAGTGGTTGTCCTTCGGGTACGTGCCCGTGCCCTGGTCCTCGTCGAAATTTGGCCCCCACTTCACCTGCCCGGCGGGCTTGATCCAGATCTTTTCCTCCGCGCCCGCCGAGGCGAGCGACTGCCTGTGATTGAATGTCCACGCGCGGCCGTAGCCTTCGTCGAGGTTCGGCAGCACGCCGCGCTTCACCTCGCCGCCGGTGGTGCGCCCCGCCGTCGCCGGATCGTGCACGGCCGCCGGGTAGCCCTTGCCGGGCAGCGTCTCGACGTTGTTCCAGTAGGCGTAGTCGGTGCCCGTGTCGGTGTTCCAGAGCTTCTTGCAGGCAATGGTGCAGGTCTGGCAGCCGAGGCACTTGTTGAGGTCGAGCACCATCGCGACCTGACGCTCGGGCCTGGGGACTTCGTACTTCATTCGTGCAGCCTCAGGCCTTCACGACGGGATTCGCGCCGGTGGCCTGGCCGATCCACGGACGCAGGCCGATGCGCGTGTCCTGCACGGCGCTGCCGGGCTGGAAGCGGTTCATCGCGTGCTGGATCTGGCCGTAGCCACCCGCCATGTGCAGCGGATTGACCAGGCCGGGGATCAGCCACTTGTACGACTCATGGTTGGCGAACTGGTGCGGCTCCCAGGCATGGTAGTAATAGGCGACGCCCGGCCGCACCATGCCCGACAGCTTCACGCGCATGCGCACGGAGCCGTAATCGTTGAAGATTTCCGCGTACTCGTAGTCACGCACGCCGACGCGTGTGGCGTCTTCGGGGTTCACCCACACCTGCGGCTCGCCGCGCTGCAGCCTGAGCATCATCGGCGTGTCGCGCCAGGTGGAGTGGATCGACCAGCGCGCATGGCAGCTCACGAACTGGAAGGGGTAATCGCCGCCGGCCCTCGGGCTCGGCTTGTGTGTCGGGAACTGCTCGCGGAACTCGACGAACCACGGGTGATCGATGAAGGTCGTCATGCGCCCGCTGAACGTCGGCCACGGCTCCTTGTGCTCGGTGAAACGCGTGAGCGTGGTGAGCACGCCGGCACCCTTCCAGTCCGGGTTGTGCAGCGAGGTCGCGGCGACGTCCGCGCCCGTGGAGGTGTAGCGGGCGAAGCCGGTCTGCTTGAGGCCTTCGACGGTCATGCCCTCGGTGCTCTTGCTGCGCAACACCTCCGCCGCGAGCTTCTCGGCGTCCTTCGGGCCGAGCGTGCCCTGGTTTGAATAGCGCTGGTGCAGCGTCTTCCAGTCGACCTCGCCGCGACCGCAGCCGTCGAACGGCGGCAGGTCGCGCTCGCGCGCCTGGCGCTCGATCTCGCGGCTCAGCAGCCAGTAGATCTCGAACTCGTCCTTCGACTCGCCGAGCGGCGGCACGGCCGCGTCGCAGTAATGCAGGTACGGGACGTGCGCGATCGTGTACTTGATACCCGACTTCTCGTACCAGCCGGCCGCGGGCAGGATGTAGTCGGCGTGCATGCCGGTGGCCGAGAACTTCGGGTTCACGTCGACGATGAGCTCCATCTCGTCGAGCATGTGCGCCTTGAGGTACTGCGGCAGGTTGTTGCGTCTGAGCAGGTTCGCTCCGCCGCTGAAGTACACCTTCGGAGCCGACTTGCGCGGCAGACCCGGCGACCAGCCCTTCTCGTGCGCCTCGTCGTAATAGGCGCCGAGCGGGCGCGGCGAGAAGCCCTGCTGCTCGCGCTCGAGCGCCTCCCGGTAACCCTGCGCCTTCAGATTCACCGCCACCACGTCGGTGGTGCAGAGCCTGGTATTGAGGTACTTGCGCTCGCCTGCGAGCGCGACGTCGAGCTCGGTCTTGCGTTTGCGCGCAATGTCGAGCACCGCGTTGAAGAGCTCGCCGGGCGTGACGAGGCCCATCAGCACCGCGAGCCGGCCGCGCACTCCGGGCTTCTCCACCTGCATGGCGTTGCTGAAGCCGTCGAGGTCGAACCAGCCGGTAGACTGGTAGCCGGCGCCCCTGCGGCCGAGCGCGCCCTTCAGTGCCAGACACAGCAGCTTCGCGCGGTTCATCAGGTCCGAGTGCATGTAGCGGTTGGCGCCCCACGAGGACAGCACCATCGGGCGTTTGGCGTGCTCCCAGCCCCGCGCGAACTGCCGGACCTGGTCGACGTGCAAACCGGTGACTTCAGCGGCGCGATCAAACGTCCATGGCTCGAGATGCTCCTTGAGCAGCGCACCCACCGGCGCCACGAGAACCTCCTCGCCACCGGCGAGCGTCACGGACCACTGGCCGTCGATCGGAGGCTCGAAGTCGAGCATCAGGTGTCGCGTCGCGCTGCCCGACGTTCCGGGCGCTGCGACGGGGACCCCACGCCCCGGGTGCCACAGGTAGAGCCGGTCGGGCCGGCCACCCGGCTGCAGGTCTTCCTCGCGCAGGAACCGCCCCGTGTCGAGGCGCACGAGCAGCGGCAGGTCGGTCTGCTCACGCACGAACGCCAGGTCGACCGCGTTCGCATCGAACAGATGCCGCGCGACCGCGAGCGCGAGCGCTGCGTCGGTACCGACGCCGATCGGCAGCCACTGGTCCGCGTGCATCACCGTCGGCGAGTACACGGGATCGATGACGACCAGCTCGGCGCCGTCGTAGCGCGCCTCGTAGAGGAAGTGCGCGTCGGGGATCTGCGTCACCGACGGATTCATCATCCAGACCACGAGGTAGTCGGACAGGAACCACTCGTCCGCCGAGCCGCCGGTGTGCGCGAAGCCCAGGCTCATCGTCGCACCGATGTTGAGGTCGCCGATCTCCGCCCAGTTGTCGGCGAAGAGGCCACCCGCCATGAACTGGAACTTGAAGCGTCCCGCGGTGGTCGGTCCGAAATCGAAGTTGGGACCCAGGTCCTGATAGAGCGTGTCGGTACCGAAGCGCGTGGCCGCGTCGATGCACTTCTCCGCAATCTCGCGCATCGCCTGCTCCCAGCCGATGCGTTCCCACCGGCCCGAGCCGCGCGGTCCGACGCGCTTCAGCGGCACCGTGGTGCGCGAGGGCCCGTACATCACCTCGGTGTAACAGGCGCCCTTCTGGCAGCCGCGCGGATTGAAATCCGGCACGCCTGCCTCCGATTGTCCATAGGCCGCGGTCTGCTCTTCACGGACCACGACGCCGCCCTTGACGTACATGTCCCAGGCGCAGGCCGAGCGGCAGTTCGCCCAGCCGTGCGAGCCTTTGACGATGCCGTCCCATGTCCAGCGCTGGCGGTAGAGATCCTGCCAGTTGCCAAGCTTCGGTGTCGCGCGCGGCCCGGGCATGACGGCGGCCGGTCCGCGCCGGAAGGCGAAGTGATACAGCGGAATGCCCGCCGCCGCGCCGGCAGCGGTGCCACCCAGCAACTGCAACAGGCGGCGGCGACTCAGATGCGCGCCACGGCGTTCGTCGACGGTCACGATCGGGTCCCCCGCATCGGTCGGCGGGGGGCAGTCTAACGACCTAATGCCTAATTGGGTATAGGCCGTGTGCGCCGTTCCACCGGGCCGGCAATGCGCGCCGTCGCGCGCCGCCGGCCCGGCCGGAAATCAGTACTCGAACCTCACGTCGACGCCATACGTGCGCTCGTCGCCCCAGCTGGCCGAACCCGCCGTCACCCAGCCCTGGTAGGCCAGGTTCATGTATTCCTCGTCGGTCAGATTCTTGCCCCAGAGTGCCACGCTCAGTCGGGCTTGCGAACCGAGTTCGATGTCCGACAGGGTCAGCCGTGCGTTGAGCAAGCTGAAGTCCGGTGTGACCGAGTACAGCTCGACGTTCGGCACGGTCAGATTGAGCGGTGTCGACGTCTCGCCACGATGCGAGTAGTTGACGTTCAGGAACAGGGAGCCCAGCCCGAAGCTCGGGAAGCGGTAGTCGACGTCGATGCTGTAGTCGTTCTTCGGCACGATCAACTTGCGCAGATCCGTGACGTCCTGGCCGGTCGTCGGGTCGATCCACTCGTCGTAGTCGTGCGACAGGGTCGCGTAGCTCGCCGTCAGTCTGAGGCTGTCGGTGAGCGCCGCGGTCACGTCGAGTTCGACGCCGTCATAGGTCGACTTGCCCACGTTCTCGGTCTTCCAGCCGCCCGTCGGCAACGCGACGGACTTCTGCTCGTCCTCGAACTTGCTCTGGAACACGGCCAGGTTCGCCTGCAGCCGGTTGTCGAGGAACTGGCCCTTGAGGCCGAGTTCCACCGACTTGATCGTCTCGGGCTTGAAGCCCGCGACGAACGCCGCCGCCGTGCCGGGGCCCGACACCGGGTCGAAGCCGCCACTGGTGTAAGCCTCCGCGTACTTGGCGTAGGCCATGAGCCCGTCATTGACGTGGTAGTTCAACGACAGCGCCGGCGTCGTCTTCGAGAACGTCTCGTCGCCCTTGGCGCTCGCGAAGCCCGCGCTCGGGTCGCCGTACGGGAACGTGAAGGCCAGCGTGCCGGTGCCCTCGCCCGTCGGTACGATCGCGTAGCCCGTGGTCCAACCCGTGTTGTAGCCATCAGCCTTGCGGTGGTCCTCGGTGTAGCGGAGTCCGGGCACGATCTCGAGCTTCTGGTCGAAGATGTCGGGCCGCCAGCTCACCTGACCGAACACGGCGTAGGAATCGGTGTCCGCGGAGTGCAGGCCCTTCTGGTCGACGAAGACGAGATCCAGCGGAGCGGTGGGCTGCATGCCCTGCGGCATGTACATGCCGACGTTCGGCCCCGAGTGCTGGCTGCCGCTTTCGCTCGAATAGTAGAGCCCGGCCGTGAAGTTGAGCGTGTCGCTGACGTCGCCGAGGAACTGCAGCTCCTCCGAAAACGCCTCGTTTTCCAGCTTGACCGGATGCGACTTGCCGTCGAAAGGCGTGCCCGGCACGAGCAGTGGGCCACTGTCCGAACGCACGACGGCGCCGCCAGCGTATGCGCCATAGTTGTATGCGTTGCGGGTGTCCACCTCACGGTAGCCCGTGATCGACCGGATCGTGAGCGAGTCACTCGCCTGCCACTCGATATTGAGCGTGTGGCCGTCGACGACGTTGCGGTTCTCCGGGATCGCGAAGGGGTAGTACAGCTTGTCGAGTTTCTTCGGCGAACAGCCGTCGATGAACGCTTGCACGCGCGGGTCGAACGCCGCCCAGGTGATGTTGGGCGATGGGTACAGACACTGCGATGGCGTGTCGTAGCCAGTCGCCTCCGACCAGTCGTAGGCGTAGTCGACCGTCACGTCGCCGTTGCCGGGCTTCCAGCGCAGATCGACGCGGAGGGCGTTGACGTCGCGCTGACCAAAGTCGGGGCCCTGCGGCGCGGTGTTCTTGACGCCCTGGTCGTCACGCGTGGCCCACAGGTAGGACAGCTTGGCGGCCGCGGTATCGCCCATCGGCAGGTTGACGATCGAGCGCGACAGGTACTGACCGCGATCGGCCGCACCGAGTTCCTGCTTGAAGCCGAAATGGCCGAGCTCCGCCTTGGCGGTGAAGATGTTGATCACGCCGCCCGTGGCATTGCGGCCGGCGAGCACGCCCTGCGGCCCCTTCAGGATCTCGATGCGCTCGAGGTCCGCGGCGGGGTTGTTGAGCCCGACGAGTTGCGACCAGTAGACACCGTCGACGTGCACCGCGATGGGATTCGGTGCGCTGATGAAGGCCGTATTGGTCGTGATGCCGCGGAACGTGGGAAAGAAGAAGTCGCTGCTGCCCGGATACGGGGCCAGGTTCACGCCCGGAACCGAGGCGTCGTTGATGTCGCCCAGGCTCACGATGCCGCGCTGCTCGATGGTCATCGGGCCCAGCGCGAGGATGGAAATCGGCACGTCCTGCAGCTTTTCGCTGCGTTTCTGGGCCGTGACGACGATCTCCTCGAGGCCGGTGCTTGCCTGGGTCTGGGACTCCTGCGCGTGAGCCGCTGGCACAAGAGCCACGCTCACTGCCGCGAGACCGACAGGCAGCCCCGAAAAACGCATTCGATGCATGTCCGATTTCCCCTACTTCGTGCAACTGGCGGGAATGACGCCGGCTCCGCCGATGGCGCGGCGGGCAGGGTCTGTTTCAATCTAGCATCGGCAGACTCACCCGACATCGTCCTCCTGGACGAGACGCATCCCCCTGAAAAAGAAGCGTCCCGACGAGGCGGCGGAGCATCGGGCTATACTGGACCGGAATCGCCGAATTCCATCATCTGCACGAAGTCGGAACGCCACGCCTGCGCGGCCGCGCCGTCGTGTGCACAGAGGGGGAGCCGTGGTTGCCGGGAGGAGCGCATGAGATTCGGATTTCACATGTTCATGGTCGATCCGGACGAGCACCTCGAGCTCGCTCGCACAGCCGACGAATGTGGCTGGGACAGCATCCAGGTCGCCGACGCGCCGTTTTTTCCGGAAGTCGTATCGGTGCCCTACCCGTATACGCCGGACGGCTCGCGCTTCTGGCCGCTCGACATGCCCGTCCTCGACCCGTGGGTCGCCATCGCGCGCATGGCCACGGTGACGCGACGCATCCGCTTCATTCCTTCGGTGCTGCGTCTCGCCATCCGGCAGCCGCTGCTCGAAGCCAAGAGCCTGTGCTCGGTGGCCGCGATTTCCGGCGATCGCGTCGCACTGGGCGTCGGGCTCGCGTGGATGCCCGAGGAGTTCAAGTGGCTGCACGTCGACATGAAGACACGCGGCACGCGTCAGGACGAGGCCATCCAGGTGCTGCGGTTGCTGATGCGCGGCGGCATGGTGGAGTTCCACGGCAAGCACTTCGACTTCGACCGCGTGACCATGGCGCCGGTGCCGAAGAAGCCCATCCCGATCTATGTCGGTGGCGCCACGCGGCCCGCACGCCAGCGGGCCGCGCGTCTGGGCGATGGCTGGCTCAGCGTCATCCACCCGATCGAGGAGATCCCGGGCCTCATCACCGAGCTGAACGGGATGCGTCGCGAAGCGGGACGCGACAGGGAGCCGTTCGACATCATGCTGCATTGCCCGGACGCCCGGACCGTCGACGACATCCGCCGCCTCGAGGACATGGGCGTCACCGATTTGCAGGTGACGCCGTGGGCGCTGCCAGGCATGCGTGCCGAGCAGGGCGTGGGCGCCATCATGCAGCAGCAGCCGACGCTCGCCATGAAGCAGGACGCGATCCGTCGTTACGCCGACGATGTCATCGCGAAGTTCAGCTGATGGCGCGCTGGACCGAGCGGAACATCGACGACCTGACCGGCCGGCGCGTACTCGTGACGGGTGCCGCCAGCGGCCTCGGCTTCGAGGCCGCGCGCGCCCTGGCGCAACACGGTGCGGAAGTGCTGCTGGCCGACCGCAATGTCGCGGGCGGTCGCGCAGCCGTGGCACGGATCCGCGCGTCGTGCAGCGGCGGCCGCGTTCGATTCCTGCCGCTGGACCTGTCCAGCCTGCAGTCCGTGCGGGCGTTCGGCTCGAAGCTGGTCGCCCGTGGCCAGCCCCTCGACGTGCTGATCAACAACGCCGGCATCAATGCCATCGGTGTGCGACAGACGAGCTTCGACGGTCATGAGCTGACCTTCGCCATCGGCCACCTCGGACACTACTTGCTCACGGGACTGCTGCTGCCGCTGCTGCACGCGGCCGAGGCGCCCCGCGTGGTGACCGTCTCCAGCCTCATGCACGGCCGGGGGCGCATCGACTGGGACGACCTGCAGATGCAACGACGCTACGATTCACAGCGCGCCTACAACCAGACCAAGCTGGCGAACCTGCTGTTCGCGCTCGAGTTCCAGCGTCGCATCGACGCGGCGGGCGGCAAGATCCGCAGCATCGCCGCGCATCCGGGTGTCGCCCGCACGGCGATCGGCGCGAACCGCAAGGACCTGGGCCGGTTCCGTGCCGCAGACCACCTGGTGACCGCCCTGCTCGCCGTGGTCATGCCCGTGCTCGGTCAGCCCGCCGCGGCCGGCGCACTGCCCATCCTGTACGCGGCCGTCGCACCCCAGGCACGCGGCGGCGGATTCTACGGTCCCGACGGACTCGGCGAGATGAAGGGCTTCCCGCGAGAGGCCGTCATCCGTCCGCCCGGGCGCGACTCCGCGGCCGCCGAGCGACTGTGGCGCGCCACGGAGGAAGTCACCGGCCTGCGCTACAGGATCCCGCGCGCGGGCTGACGCGGAGCGCGGAGGTCCGAGCGCCGCGCGCAGGCGCCGCCAGCTCAGGTCGAGAGTTCCTCCGGCAGCCGGCGCGACGCGGCCCAGAACAGCGCGCAGCCCAGCCCGCCGAGCATGCCGACGACCAGCAGCGAATGGCGGATCGCATGCGCGCCGTACGGCTGCGCGAAGACGTGGTCATTGAGTACGCCAACCAGCAGCGGCCCGAGCCCGAGCCCGACCATGTTGGCGACGAACAGCAGGATGGCCGCGGCCGTCGCGCGCATGCGCAGCTCGACGAGGCCCTGGATCATCGCGAACATCGGTCCGACATACATCGCGCCGAGCATGTAGAACGGGATGAAGCAGGCGAGCGACTGCGACGGCGAAGGCAGCAGCGTGAAACCGACCAGGAACGGCACCGCGAGCAGGGTCTGCAACGCGGGCAGGCGCATGTACCAGCGCACGTCGCGCCGGCCCATCCAGTCGGCGAGACGCCCGCCGGCCAGGGCGCCGAACGATCCGCCGAGCCCGATGATCCAGCCGAGACTGACCCCGATGTCGCTCCACGGCATCGCGTGCACGCGTGCGAGGAAGGTCGGCCCCCAGGTGATGACCGCATAGCCGGACAAGGACTGGACCGCCGTCCCGAGCGCGATCAGCACGAACGCGCGCCTCCGGGCCAGATGGCGCAGGACTTCGCCCAGGGGCGCCTGCGGCGTCTCGACGCGACGGCCCTCGGCATGGCCGCGCGGCAGCTCGCGCACCGTGAGCGCCACGACCGCCGCGAGCACGACGCCCGGCAGACCGACGACGAAGAACGCCGCGCGCCAATCGTAGCGCGTGAGCAGCCAGCCCCCGGCGAGAAAGGCGATCGCCGAGCCCACATACACGCCGCACGCATACACCGACAACGCCGTCGCGCGCCGCCGGGGCGGGAAGTAGTCCGCGATCAGCGAGTGCGCCGACGGGTTGCAGCCCGCCTCACCGATGCCGACGAGCACGCGGACGATGGCGAGCTGCGCGAAGCTGCCGACCAGACCCGACGCCGCTGTCATGACGCTCCACACCGCCAGCGAGGCGGCGATGATGCGCTTGCGCGAGGCGCGATCCGCGAGACGGGCGATCGGGATGCCGGCGAGGGTGTAGAACAGCACGAAGGCGAAGCCCGTCAGCAGCCCCATGGCCGTGTCGGAGACCTGGAACTCCTGCTTGATGGGCTCCATCAACATCGCCAGGATCTGGCGGTCGATGAAACTCACGACGTACACGAGCGACAGCAGCCCGAGCACGTAACGGGCGTAGCCCCGCCCGACCTTCACGACTGCGGCCGCTCTGTGACTTCGCGCGGCAGTTCTGCCGCATGGACCAGCGCGACGTGGTCGTCGGCCGGTGGTTCCGGGCCCCGATGGCCGGGTTGCAGCCCGAGTTTCATTCAGTTTCCTCGCAGCGCATGGAGCATCGACATCGGCGCTCGACCCGACGCTGCTGTGCGGATCCGGCACCCGGCACCCGGCGCCGCCGGCATGGACCCGGACCCGCACCCGGGCCGGCGAATCTCTTCAAAGCACCTCGAACATTGCGGCCGCGCCCATGCCACCACCGACGCACATGCTGATCACGACGTGACGCACGCCGCGCCGGCGTCCCTCGAGCAGCGCATGGCCGACCAGCCGCGCGCCCGACATGCCGAACGGGTGGCCAATCGCGATCGCGCCGCCGTTCACGTTGAGGCGGTCGTTCGGGATGCCGAGCCGGTCGCGGCAGTAGAGCACCTGGCAGGCAAACGCCTCGTTGATCTCCCACAGGCCGACATCGCCCACCGTGAGCCTCGTCTGCTGCAGCAGCTTCGGAACCGCGAACACGGGGCCGATGCCCATCTCGTCGGGACGGCAGCCCGCCACGGCCATCCCCCGGTACGCCCCGAGCGGGCGCAGACCGCGACGCGCGGCCTCGTCGCGACTCATGACGACACAGGCACTCGCCCCGTCGGACAGCTGCGAGGCATTGCCGGCCGTGACGTGACGTCCTTCCTTGACCCACTGGCCATTCTTCCAGACTGGCTTCAGCGCGGCGAGGCTCGCGATCGACGTGTCCGGGCGGTTGCCTTCGTCATGGGCGAGCGTCACGTTCTCCGTGCCAGTCGGGTTGCCTTCCTTGTCGAAGAGCTGCTTGACGCTCGGCAGCGGCACGATCTCCTCGTCGAACAGGCCGGCGCGTTGCGCCTGCGCCGTGCGTTGCTGGCTCTGCAGCGCGAATTCGTCCTGCGCGGCGCGCGTGATGCCGTAACGCTCCGCCACGAGTTCGGCGGTCTCGATCATCGGGATGTACGCGGTGGGCATCGCCTCGATCACGGCCTGCGACTGGGCGCGATGTGCATTCTTGTGCTTGTTCTGCGTCAGCGAAATCGACTCGAGCCCGCCGGCCACCGCGATCACGTGCTCGCCGGCCATGATGCTCTTCGCAGCACTCGCAATGGCAGCCAGTCCCGATGCGCACTGGCGGTCGATGGTCATGCCGCCGACGCTCTCCGGCAACCCGGCCACGTAGGTGCACAGACGCCCGAGGTTGTAGCCCTGCGTGCCCTGCTGCGTCGCGACGCCGAGGATCACGTCGTCGACGTCGGCGCCGTCGACACCGGCCTTCGCGAGTGCCGCGCGGATCGCGTGGCCGCCAAGTACCGGCGCCTCGGTGTCATTGAATGCGCCGCGGTAGGCGCGGCCGATGGGCGTGCGCGCGGTGGAGACGATGACGGCTTCGATCGGGCTCATTGGCAGGTCCTCACTCGAAAAACAGGCGGCTGATCGTGTCGACGACACAGGCGGGCTTGGCGCTACCCTCGATCTCGACCGTGACGCGGATCGTGACCTGCACGCCTCCGCCCTTGACTTCCTCGGCAGCAACCACGACGCCATGGCCACGGATGCGCGACCCTGCGCGCACCGGCGACGGGAACCGGACCTTCTCGCAGCCGTAGTTCACACCCATTTTCAGGTGCTCGTACTGCACGAGCTCGGGCAGGAACTTGCTGGCGAGGCTCAGCGTCAGGTAACCGTGGGCGATGCATCCTCCGAACGGACCCGCGGCGGCGCGCGCCTCGTCGACGTGGATCCACTGGTGGTCGTCCGTCGCATCGGCAAACAGGTTGATGCGCTGCTGAGTGAGCGTCATCCACGCCGTCGCGCCGAGGTCGCGGCCCACGGCCGCCAGCACGCCGGCGACGGAATCGAACTGCTGGGTCATGCTTCCATCCCCCTCAGGCGTGCTGCGAGCTGACCGAGACGACTTCGCCGGTCATGTAAGAGGAGTAGTCACTGGCCAGGAACACCATCACGTTGGCCACCTCCCAGGGCTCGGCGCCGCGACCGAAGGCTTCGCGTGACGAAAGCTGGGCGAGCAGTTCCTCGGACGCCGACTTGCGCAGGAAGGCGTGGATCGCGATCGACGGCGCCACGGCGTTGACGCGCACTCCGAACTCGGCGGCCTCGATGGCGGCGCACCGCGTCAGCGCCATGACGCCCGCCTTGGCGGCGGCGTAGTGCGCCTGCTCCGCCTGGGCCCGCCAGCCGAGCACCGAGGCGTTGTTGACGATGACACCGCGGCCACGCGGCAGCATGGCCTTCAGTGCGGCACGGGTCATGCGGAACGTGCCGGTCAGCGTGATGTCGATGACCCTGGCCCACTCCTCGTCGGCCATGTCGACGATGCGCCGGCTCGTGCCCAGCCCGGCGTTGTTGATCAGGACGTCGACGCCGCCCGTCTGCGCTTCGGCGAACGCGAACAGCGCCTGGACCTGCTGCTCGTTCGAGACGTCGCACAACTGGCCGTGGATGTCCTCGAGCCCGGTCTCGCGACGCAGGGCGGCGACGGCGTCGCCGAGCCGGCGCTCGTGGATGTCGCTCACGACGAGCGACCGGCAGCCTTCCTCGGCGCAGCGCTTCGCGACGGCGAAACCGATGCCGGCGCCGGCGGCCGCGGTGACGAGCACGGTCTTGTCGCGCAGCAGCCCGTGAGCGGGGACGTAGTCGGGTGAGGGTCGCATGGAATTTTCCAAAGTCGATCGCGATGACGCGAGGCTAGCGCGGCATGCCGAGCGCGCGTTCGGCGATCAGGTTGAGCTGGATTTCGTTCGAACCGGCATAGATGGTGTCGGAACGGCTGAACAGCCAGACCTGGCGCAGCGTCTGCGCCAGCGGGTCGCCGTCGTCGGTGAGGCACGCGGCGGCCCCGAGCACGTCGGCCGCCAGACGGCCGAAGTCGCGCCGCCAGTTCGACCACACGTACTTCGCGATGTAGGCCTCGCGCGAGACCGGCACGCCCGACCGCTCCTCGTGGTCCTGCGCGAGCACGCGCAGCGCATTGCAGCGTAGCGCATCGAGCGTCACGGCCGCCTGCGCGATGCGTTGCCGCAGGACCGGGTCGCGCGACGCGCCGTTGCGTCGTGCCACCTCGACGAGACAGGCCATTTCACGCTCGAAGCCGGCCTGCTGGCCCAGCGTCGAGACGCCGCGTTCGAAGCCCAGCAGCGCCATCGCCACCTTCCAGCCTTCGCCGGGGGCACCGAGCGCCAGCGAAGCCTCGGTCCGCGCGCCGTCGAAGAACACCTCGTTGAACTCCGAGGCGCCGGTGATCTGGCGGATCGGACGGATCGTGACGCCGGGCTGGCGCAGCGGCACGAGCAGCATCACGAGCCCGTGATGACGCTGCGAGCCAGGTTCGCAGCGCGCCACGACGAAGATCCAGTCGGATTCATGGGCCCACGACGTCCAGGTCTTCTGTCCGTCGACGATCCAATGGTCGCCTTCGATCCGGGCGCGCGTCTGCACATTCGCGAGATCCGAGCCCGCATTGGGCTCCGAGTAGCCCTGGGCCCAGTACTCGGTGCCGGCGAGAATGCCGGGCAGAAAACGGCGCTGCTGTTCCGGTGTGCCGAACGCCATCAGCGTCGGCGCGAGCAGCGTCTCGCCGATGTGCCCGAGACGTCCCGGGCCACCGGCACGCACGTACTCCTCGTGGAAGACGACCTGCTGCGACAGCGGCAACGCGCGGCCACCGTGCTCGCGCGGCCAGCCGATGCCTACCCAGCCACCGCGCGCGAGTTCCTGCTCCCAGCGCTTGGCGAGCCGGGGGACGTACGCGGGATCGCCGATGCCGCCGCAGTTGCGCAGCGGCTCGAACTCACCGCGCAGGTGCTCGCTCATCCAGGCCGCCACCTCGGCACGGAATTGCTCGTAGCCGAAGTCCGTCATGCCGCCACCTCATCGAGCAGGGTCGCGGCGAGTCGCTCGCGCCATTCGGTGGCCACCCCGAGCAAGGACCGCGCGGCCTGCGCCCGCTTGAAGTACAGGTGCGGGTCGAACTCCCAGGTGAAGCCGACGCCACCGTGGAGCTGGATGGCCTCCTGCGTGCAGTACTGCGCCGCGTCGTCTGCGAGGCAACGGGCCATGGTCGCGAGCCGCAGCCGGCGGACCTCGCCGGGCCGTTCATCGAACTCGCGGGCCGCGCCGAGGACCGCGGAACGCGCGAGCTCGACCGCGACCATCATGTGGGCGCACCGATGTTTGAGCGCCTGGAACGTCGCGAGCGGCTTGCCGAACTGCACACGCTGCCCGAGGTAGGCGACCGTGAGATCCAGGCATTGCTGCGCCGCGCCGACGAGCTCCGACGCCAGCACCACGGCGCCCGTCTGCCGGGCGAACGCCACGGCGCGCTCGACCGCCGCACCGCGCGCGAGGCAGTCGGCGGCGGCGATGCATACCCCCTGCAGGCTCACCTCCACCAGTGGTCGCGTCGCATCCTGATTTTCCCGTGCGCGTCGCTGGATGCCGGCCGCGTCGAGAGCCACCGCCAGCAGCAACGGGTCCTGCCCATCCTGCACGGGTAACAGCAGTCGATGCGCCGCCAGCGCCGCGGGCACCGCCGGCAGCACGCCGTCGACGCGCCAGCCCGTCCCTTCGCGACGCACTTCGAGCGGCGCACCGGCGAGCAGCCCGAGGTCGAGCGTGCAGATCTGCTCGCCGCTCGCGAGCGGCGGCAACCAGCGCGCCGCGACGGCCGCATCGTCGATGGCGAGGATCGCCGTGCCGGCCAGCACCACGCTTTCGAGCCAGGGCACACAGGCCAGACGTCGACCGAAGGCTTCGGCGACGAGCACGAGTTCGGTGACACCGAGCCCGAGGCCACCGTGGACTTCGGGCAGGTGCAGGCCGCAGGCGCCGAGTTCGGCGACCTGCGACCACAGGGCCGCGTCGAAGCCGCCGCCCTCGAACGCCGCGCGCCGCATGCGCGCCGAGTCGCTCGCGTGCGCGAGCAGTTGCTCGACCGAGTCGGCGATCTGCCGTTGTTCTTCGGTGAGCCTCAAGTCCATCGCCACTCGTCTCAGGCGCCGTAGACCGGCTGCGCCGGCCGCCCCGTGGCGAGCAGCTCGTTCACGACGGCAGTGAGCTCGGCCGGCTCCCACCGCGCGCCCTTGTCGCGGATCCTGCCCGTGTGCCAGCCCTCGGCGATCGACAGCTCGCCGCCCTTGGCCTCGAAGCACGCTCCGGTGACGTGGGCCGACAGCGGGCTGCCGAGCCAGACGACGATCGACGCGACGTTCGCCGGATCCCAGGCATCGAAGCCGCTTTCCGGCTTTTTCACGCGCTCCGGCATCGCACCCTCGGTCATCGCCGTGCGCGCCGCCGGCGCGAGGCAATTGACGGTAATGCCATAGCGCTTCAATTCCGCGGCCTGCACCAGCGTCAGCGCCGCGATGCCGCCCTTCGCCGCCGAGTAGTTGCTCTGCGCCACCGAACCCTGCAATCCCGCGCCCGAGCTGGTGTTGATGATGCGTGCGTCGACCGGCCGGCCCGCCTTGGCGGCGTCGCGCCAGCGGCGCCCGAGCACATTCGCCAGACAGAAATGGCCCTTCAGGTGCACGCGCATGACGGTGTCCCAGTCGTCCTCGCCGAGCGACAGGAACATGCGGTCGCGCAGCACACCCGCGTTGTTGACCAGCACGTGCACCTCGCCGAATGCGGCCAGCGCGGCATCGACGATGCCCTGCGCGCCTGCGATCGTGGTGATGTCGCCGCTGTCGGCCAGCGCTCGCCCGCCTGCCGCGGCAATCTCGGCGACCACTGCCTCCGCCGCGTCACGCCGGATGTCGTTGACGACGACGTTCGCGCCCTCGGCCGCGAAGGTCAGCGCGTAGGCGCGGCCCAGGCCGCCACCGGCGCCGGTGATGATCACGGTGCGTCCGTCACAGGTACCCATAGGCTCTCATCCCAGTCGTTCGATGATCGTTACGTTGGCCTGGCCGCCGCCCTCGCACATGGTCTGCAGGCCGTAGCGGCCACCGGTGCGCTCGAGTTCGTGCAGCAGCGTGGTCATGAGCTTGGTGCCGCTCGCCCCGAGCGGGTGGCCGAGCGCGATCGCGCCGCCGTTCACGTTGGTGCGCTCGTGCGGGTAGCCCGTTTCCTTCAGCCACGCCATCACGACGGACGCGAAGGCCTCGTTGATCTCGACCAGGTCGATGTCGTCGAGCTTCATGCCGGCCTTCTCGAGCGCGCGGCGCGTGGCTGGAATGGGCGCGGTCAGGTGCCAGATCGGGTCGTCGGCAAGCACGGAAAGGTGCGCGATGCGGGCCCGCGGCGTCAGACCGTAGCGCCGCAGCGCCGCTTCGGACACGACGAGCACCGCCGAGGCGGCGTCACAGGTCGAGCTCGACACGGCCGCGGTGATCTTCGGAAACGCCGGGTCTACCGGTTGCAGTGTGGCCATCTTCTCGAGCGTGCTCGCACGCGCGGTCTCGTCCATGCGGAACTCGCCGTACGGTACGACCTCGCGGTCGAAACGTCCCTCGGCGATCGCCCGCAGCGCGCGATCGTGGCTCTCCTTCGCGAACACCTCCATCGCCTCGCGGCTGAGGTTCCAGTGGTCGGCGATGCGCTGCGCAGCGTAGAACTGGTTCACCGGCGCGTCGCCGAAACGCGCCTGCCAGCCCTTGCTCTCGGCGAACGGCGTCGTGAAGCCGAGCGGCTGCCCCGCCAGCATCGCCGAGGAGATCGGGATGCTCGTCATGGTCTGCACGCCGCCCGCCAGCACGACGTCCTGCGTCCCGCTCATGACCGCCTGTGCGGCAAAGTGCACTGCCTGCTGCGAGCTGCCGCATTGCCGGTCGACCGTCGTGCCGGGCACATTGAGCGGCAGGCCCGCCGCGAGCCAGACCGTGCGCGCGATGTCGCCCGCGAGCGCGCCGATCGTGTCGACGCAGCCGAAGATCACGTCGTCGTAGTCGGCGGCGGGGATCACGTTGCGCTCGACGATCGCCTTGACGACGTGGGCGCCGAGGTCGGCTCCGTGCACCTGCGCGAGGGAACCCTTGCGTTTGCCGGTCGGTGAACGCAGGGCATCGACGATGAAAGCAGCGGGCATGGGAAAGGTCCTTCCGGTCTCAGTAGAGCGTAGCCGCTGGCCCGAGCGGCGCTTCGTCGCCGAACAGCGTCGCGCCGAGGCGTGCCTTGTGGAATGCGCGGTCGCCCCAGGCGGCATCGAGCGCCCAGGCGCGCTTCATGAACATCTGCAGATCAACCTCCCAGGTGTAGCCGCTCGCCCCGTGGACCTGGATGCCCTTGCGCGCCGCGGTCCACGCGGCGTCGGCGCAGGCGAGCTTGGCGTGCGAGACGAACGCGGCGCGGTGACGGTCGTCGCGCTGCAACGCGAGTGCGGCGCGGTAGAGCACCGGACGCGCGAACTCGATCCGCGTCACGACGTCGGCGAGATGATGCTTGACTGCCTGGAAGGAGCCAATCGGCCGGCCGAACTGCTTGCGTTGCGCGACGTAGTCGACGGACAGGTCGAGCATGCGCTGTGCCAGGCCGACGAGCTGGCCCGCGACGGCAAACGCCGCGCGATCCACGGTGGCATCGGCCAGCGGCTGCACCGCCGCACCGCGCAGCAGGCGGGTCGACGCCCCAAGCGGTTGGGACAGGACGGCCAGACGGCGCGAGGCGTCGATGCTGCCCAGCGCCGAGTGGTGCAGGTCGGCGCCCCGCACGGCGTGCAACTCGAGCGCGCCGTCGCCCGCCGCACGGAACGCGAGCACCAGGTCGGCGAGATGCACGTCGGCCACCCACGGGTTGACCGGATGCTCGACGGCCACGCGCGCGGAACCGTCGGCGATCTTCGGCAGCCATTCTCCGCGCAGCGCCTCGGCATCCGGCACCGCGCGGAGCAGGGCCGGGGCGACGCAGGCCGTGTCGGCCAGCGAGTCGGGAATCGCGTAGTAGCCGATCTCCTCGGTGATCAGCGCCCAGTCGATGTCGCTCATGCCGAGACCGCCGTACGCCTCGGGCACCGACAGGCCCGTCATGCCCTGCGCAGCGATCTTGGCGCGCAGCTCGGGCGAACGGCCGCCGCCGGTTTCCCATATCTCGCGCAGCAGTTCCGGCGCCGCCTCGTTCATCAGGAATCGGCTGACCGAATCGCGCAGTGCGAGCTGGTCCTCGGTGAACGTGAAGTCCACGGCTGTCCTCCTTCGTCAGGACTTCGGCAGACCGAGCACGCGCTCGGCGATGATGTTGCGCTGGATTTCGTTGGTGCCCGCGTAAATCGGCCCCGCCTGCGCGAACAGGAAGCCCTCGAGCCAGTCGTGCACTTCCGGGTCGTCGATGAGTTCGGCGCGCGGACCGAGGATGCGCATCGCCGTCTCGTGCATTCGCAGGTCGAGTTCCGACCAGAAGATCTTGTTGGTGCTCGATTCCGCACCGACACGTCCGCCCTGCAGCAGCCGGCCCACGGTGTGATAACTCGCGAGGTTGTACGCCTCGGCATCCATCCAGGCCTGCAGCACGCCGTCGCGGATCGACGGATCACGATCGGCCGCCGCCTGGTGCCGGCGGTACAGTTCGACCAGCCGCCGGGCCGTGCGCTGGAAGCGTGCCGGCGAGCGCAGCAGCAGCCCGCGCTCGAAACCGGCCGTGGCCATTGCCACGTTCCAGCCCTGGCCCTCCTCGCCGACGAGGTTGGCGGCGCTGACGCGCACATCGTCGAAAAACACTTCGGCAAAGGCCTGCTTGCCGTTGAGCGCCTTGATCGGCCTGATGGTGATGCCGCGCGCGTCGAGCGGCACGAGCAGGTAGCTCAACCCGTGGTGACGGCTGCTCTCGGGATGGGTGCGAAACAACCCGAACAGCCAGTTGGCGAACACGGCGCGCGTCGACCAGGTCTTCTGGCCGTTGATGACGTACTCGTCGCCGTCACGGATCGCGCGGCTGGCAATATTCGCCATGTCGGAGCCTGCGTTGGGTTCGCTCCAGCCCTGCGCCCACATGTCGTCGCAACGGGCCATGCGTGGCAGGAACCGCGCCTTCTGCTCTGCCGTGCCGAATTCCATCAGCGTCGGTCCCAGCAGCAGAATGCCGTTCTGGTTCACGCGCATCGGCGCGCCGGCCGCGTGGTATTCCTCCTCGAAGATGAGCCATTCGATGAGATCCGAGCCGCGTCCGCCGAGTTCCTTCGGCCAGATGACGCTGCTGTAGCCGCCCTCGGCAAGCCGCGCCTCCCAGACGCGATGCTGCTCGAAGCCTTCGCGCGTGTCGTAGCTGGCAAGCGGCGCGCGCGGCACGTTGTCGTGCAGCCAGGCGCGCACCTCGGCGCGAAAGGCCTGCTGCTGCGCAGTGAAATCGAGGTCCATGGCGTGCCCCGTCAGAACCTGGCGTCGCGCTTCTGCACAAAGGCGCGCCGCGTCTCGGCCGAGTCCGGGCTCATGTAGGCCTGCAGCGTGAAGCCCTGCTCCCAGCGGTATCGGGCCTCGAGGTTGCCGTCCTCGATACCCGTGAGCGCCTCCTTCGCGATGCGGATCATGGCAGGGCTCTTGGCGGCGATCTTCGCCGCGATGGCCATGGCCTCCTCGCGCAGGCGCTCGCGCGGCACCACGCGCTCGATCGCGCCGAGACGATGCGCCTCGGGTGCGCCGATCATCTCGCCCGTGAAGAACAGGTAGCGCGTCTTCTGCACGCCGAACATGCGTTGCAGGTGCGCGGCACCGCCCATCGCGCCCCGGTCGACCTCGGGCAGCCCGAAATTCGCATCCTCCGCCGCGACGACGATGTCGGCCGCGCCGCAGATGCCGATGCCGCCGCCGAGCACGAAACCGTGCACCGCGGCGATCACCGGCACCTTGTTGAGGTGCACGGCCTTGAAGGTCGCGAAGTTGCCGGCGTTGACCGCGACGATGAGCCCCTGGTCGGCATCGAGCTCCTTGATATCGACGCCGGCGCAGAACCCGCGCCCCTCGGCACGGATGACGATGACGCGCACGGCGGGGTCCTCGCCGAGCGCAGTGATGCACTGCGCCAGCGCGCTCCAGCCGGCCGCGTTGAGCGCGTTCACCGGCGGACGGTTCAGCACCACTTCGGCCACGCCGTTGTCGTGGACCCGGCTCGTGAACTGGTCAGACATGGTTATCCTCGATGCTACCTGTCGCCAACAGCGCATCCCGGCGCTCGCGCGCCTGTGCGACGATGCCCTCGATGACCTCGCTGCAGCTCTGCAGCCGGTCGATCAGCGCGGCCACCTGGCCGGCCGACATGACGCCCTCGGCCGGCCGGCCCTCCACCATCGCGCGCTGCAGCAGCATCGGCGCATTCGCCGCCATGACGGTCTGCGCCACGCTGGCGGCGTCCTCGCGCAGGCCGTGCCAGGCGGCCCTGAGCGCCTGCGCGCCGGTCATGCCGGTCTGCGCCTTGTACTGCAACGCCAGGTCGAGCGCGATCCGCAGGCGCCTGAACGGCGAGGCCTTCTCGAGCATGACCAGATATTCGTTCGGGATCATGCGCTGCGGCATGCCGTCGACGAGATACGAGACCTGGATCTTTTCCGCGTCCCGGACCTTGAGGTAACGCTCGAGCGTCGCCGCCGGCACGCGGTTGTCGCTGGTCATGAGGAACCGCGTGCCCATCGCGATGCCCTGAGCACCGTAGGCGAGCGCCGCCAGCAGGCCGCGCCCGTCGTAGAAGCCGCCCGCCGCCACGACCGGCACCCGCACCGCATCGACGACCTGCGGCAAGAGCACCGTCGTCGGCACGCTGCCCGTGTGGCCGCCGCCCTCGGCGCCCTGGATCGTGATGACGTTCGCGCCCATTTCGATCGCCTTGAGCGCGTGCTTGAGCGCACCGACCGTCGGCATGCAGACGATGCCGGCGTCGCGCAGCCGCCCGATCACTTTCTTGTCCGGCCCCCGGCCGTAGCTCACGGCGCGGATGCGATGCTGCACCGCCAGGTCCAGCAACTGCGTCGCATTCGGCTGGAACATGTGGAAGTTCAGGCCGAATGGACGGTCGCCGGTCAGCTCGCGCACGCGGACGATTTCGGACTCGATCCGGTCCGCGGCGATCGTGGCGCCCGCAAGGAAGCCGAAGCCGCCGGCATTGGTCGTGGCCGCGACGAGATCCGAGCCCGTGACCCAGCCCATGCCGGTCTGCACGATCGGGTAGCGGCAGCCGAGCAGGTCACAGAGCGGGGTATGGAAATCCGACATCGTGTACCGACCTCAGCGCCTGACGATCACCGTCGAGCCGTGGCCAAAAAGACCCTGGTTGGCCGTGATGCCGACCTTCGCGCCGGCGACCTGGCGCGCGCCCGCCTGGCCACGCAGTTGCCAGGTGAGCTCGCACACCTGCGCGAGTGCCTGCGCCGGCACGGCTTCACCGAAGCACGCGAGCCCCCCCGATGCGTTGACGGGAATGCGGCCGCCCACGCGTGTCGCACCGCTGCGCAACAGCGCGGCCGCCTCGCCGCGACGGCAGAGCTGCAGGTCCTCCATCCAGTCGAGCTCGAGCGCCGTCGACAGGTCGTAGACCTCGGCGAGGCTCACGTCCGCCGGACCGAGCCCCGCCTCTTCGTACGCCTTCGCCGGCAGCGCGGCGCGAAAGCTGTGCGCCTCGGCAGCGACGGCGGAATCGGTGGCGATGTCGGGCATCTCGATGGTCGCCGATGCAAAGGTCGGTGTGACCGTCGAGATCGCCGCCACGCGCGGCGCATCGGCGCGACCGACGCGGCGCGCGTACTCGACGCTCGACACGACCAGCGCTGCCGCGCCGTCCGAGGTCGCGCAGACGTCCATCAGCCGCAGCGGGCTCGCCACCATCGGCGACGCCGCCACGTCGGCCGCCGTGAAACGCTTGCGATAGCGCGCATTCGGATTTTCGAAGCCGTGCTCGGCGTTCTTGATCTTGACCTGCGCGAAGTCGTCGACCGTGTCGCCGTAGAGCGCCATGCGGCGGCGCGCATACAGCGCGAAATAGGTGGGATTCGTGATGCCCAGACGGAACCGGACCCAGTCGGGGTCGTCGGGACGATCGCCTTTGGCCGGCGCGAGGAAACCCTTCGGCGTCGTGTCGGCCCCGATCACGAGCGCGAGTTCGCACTCGCCCGAGAGGATCTTCGAGCGCGCGGCCGCCAGTGCCTGCGAACCCGACGCGCAGGCCGCATACGACGTGTTGACCTGCGCGCCCTGCCAGCCGAGCGCCTGCGCGAACGTCGCGCCGGCGACCTGGCCCGGGTAGCCGTTGCGGATGGTCGCGGCGCCACTGACGAACTGCACGCGGCGCCAGTCGACACCGGCGTCGCCGAGCGCGGCACGCGCCGCGACCACACCGTAGTCGACGAAGCTGCGCCCCCACTTGCCCCAGGGGTGCATGCCGACGCCGAGGATCGCGATGTCCCTGCTCACGGCGCGGGCTTCCATTTCCAGGCGAGCTGACGTTCGGTGGCTGTTTCGGAGAGCGGCTCGACCACGAGTTCCATCGTCATGCCCACCTGCAGCGCACCGACGTCGACGCCACGCACGACCTGTCCGAGCACGATCATCTTCTCGCGCTCCAGTTCGACCGCGGCGATGGCAAAGGGCACGTACGGCTCCGCCGCCACGTAGGGTTCCGGCGGCTGGTAACACGCGTCGGTGTAAGACCACAGACGGCCTTGCCGCGACAGCCGCACATCCTCGAACTGCTCGCCGTCGCAGGCGGGATTGCGGCAGTAGCGCGACTGGCGCGGGAAGTAATAGGTGCCGCAACTCGTGCAACGTGCACCAATCAGGTGGGCACCGCCTTCGGACTCGGCGAACCAGCCCTCCAGGAACGGCCTGGAAATCGTCTCGGTCATGGCTTCAGGCTCCGAGCACGGACGCCCGCAGCCCGTGCGGGTCGAGCCGCGCGAGCAGTTCGAGTTGCAGGGCCGTCGGGGCCGCTGTGATCGGCACGTCCGCGGGCACGTGCACGGGAAACCCCGTGGCCTGACGCACCTGTTCGACGGTCACGCCCGCATGCAGACTGCATAGCCGCACCTGGTGCGACGGGCCGCCGAAGTCCATCACGCACAGATTGGTGACGATCTGGCGAATATCGATGTCCTCGAGCCGCCAGCCCCGCGCGAGCCGCGCCGGGTTGTAGCCCGCCGAGGCGACCATGTCGACCTCGCCTTCGACGAACACCTTGGTGCCGTGGTTCGGCACGAAGAAGGAGTTCGCATGATTCATCGAATTGCCCGGAAACCCGCGCACGCCGAGCATCTGCGCCTTCGGCTTGCGGTAATCCGCGCCGATCATCGAGATGTTGGCCTGGCCGTAACGGTCGATCTGCGTGGGACCGACCATGGCGTGCCGCTTGCCGCCCCAGACGTTGTCGAAGATCCGCGCGAACCCCATGTGAGTTTCACGCCGCAGCCGATAGTCGCCGCGTGGCCCGATCGGAACGGGCTCGGCCACGAGCCAGGCCTCGCTGTCGGTCATCATGAGGTCCGGATTGCAGGTCAGCCGGGCGAGCGAGGCCGCGAGCCGCGGCACGACGCCGATGCCCGTGGCGAGCACCTCGCCATCGTCGCACCAGGCCTCGGAAGCCGCGCAAATGAGCGTGTCGACCAGTGTCGTGTCGGTCATCGTGCGCTCCGTCAAAACACCGGCAGCGGCAGCTTCTTCACGGCGGCCTCGCCGCCGACGCGCTGCAGGTACTCGGCCTCGCCGCAGGCGACGTAGCGTTCGTGGTACTGCGCCCAGCCGCCGGGCTCCCGGGCACTCGCCGCATATTCCTTGAAATGCTTCACGTCGAAACCGTAGAGCGGCGCACACGAGGTCGGGTGCGCGCCACAGGGCACATGCACGACGCCAGTGGTCTCGGCGCGCTCCCAGAACACGTAGCGTGCCTCCTCGTCCCGTTCGAAGACGGCCGGGTCGACCAGCTCGTCGCAGCTCACGTAGGTGTGCGCCGCCGCGCGCGCGTACAGGTCGTCCATGTACAGGTCGGGGCCCTTGACCTGGCACACGCCACGCACGTCCGCGCGGTCGACGTGCAGCAATGCGGCATCGAGCGGCAGCGCCGGCATCGCGAGCCACTGGCGCTCGTCGTAAGGCGAGTCGACCAGGCGCAGCGAGGGATTGTGCGTGAGCACGTCCGTGCCCAGCCCCGTGCGCGTCGGGATGAACGGCACCCGCATCGCGGCAGCCTTCAGGCCGAGCAGCAGCATGCCCTCGTCGATCTCCATGACGTCGATCGCCCCGGCCTGCCGGGCCGCGCGAAAATAGGGCTCGAGCGGGATGAAGTCGAGCGAGACGAAGGCGAAGACGAGCTTGCGCACCTTGCCGGCGGCGCAGAGCATGCCGACGTCGGCGCCGCCGTAGGCGACGACGGTGAGGTCGCGCAGCGGGCTGCGCAGGATTTCGCGCACCAGCGACATCGGCTTGCGGCGTGGGCCCCAGCCGCCGATACCGATGGTCATGCCGTCGCGCAGTTGCGCGACGACGTCGCCCGCCGTCATGAGCTTGTTCATGGCCTTCCCGCCGAATCTGACCCGCTTTGTACGCGATCCAGTGGTGGCGAGCCTACGTCCTAAAGGACTAGGAAGATCGCGCGGATCTTCGCTATGAGTGCATTGCCATGCCGCGGCGTTTTTCGCAGACTCGGACGACCGGCCGGGCGGGACGCCAGGCGTGACCGCGACCGGCACACCACGTCACGAGCAAATTCAACGGGGGATTTCACCATGGGCAGACTCGCCGGCAAGGTCACGATCGTCACGGGCGCCGCGCGCGGCATGGGGGCCGCCATTGCGCGCCGCTTCGCGGAGGAAGGCGCCACGGTGGCGCTGACCGACGTGCTGCCCGACGTCGACGCGACGGCCGCGGCCATCGGCCCGGCCGCCACGGCCTATCGCCACGACGTGACTGACGAGGCGCGCTGGCAGGAAATCGTCGCCGACGTCGTCGCCCGGCACGGCCGCATCGACGTGCTGGTCAACAACGCGGGCATCCTGATGTTCAAGGACATCCTTTCGACGACCGCCGCCGACCTGCGACGAGTTCTCGAGGTCAATGTCATCGGCACGTTCATCGGCATGCGCACCGTCGCGCCGCACATGATCGCCCAGCGCCGCGGGTCGATCGTCAACAACTCCTCGTGCGATGGCATCTCCGGCGCCAACTCGCTGGCCGCCTATGCCGGCTCGAAGTTCGCCGTCCGCGGCATGACCAAGGTCGCCGCGCTCGAATTCGGTCCGCACGGCGTGCGCGTCAACTCGGTCCATCCCGGCAGCATCAACACGGCGATGGTCAACCCGCTCGGCGCGCCGACGGAAGCCCTGAATCAGGGCATGGGCTGGTATCCGGCGCAGCGTGTCGGCGACCCGGTCGAGGCGGCGAACTGCTTCGTGTTCCTCGCTTCGGACGAATCGAGCTTCTGCATGGGCACCGAGCTGACCGTCGACGGCGGGCTGATCGCGGGGCACTACTACTACGGCCTGCCCGGTGCACCGGAAGACGTCGTGCCGCCGTCGCGCAAGACACCGGCGAGCTGATCGGCCGGCACGATTCCGCGAGCCGTGGCAATACCTCGTCGGGGTACCGCCGCGTCCGCGCGCCACTGTGTTCTCCTCGTCTCCCGCGGGCTTCCCGGCATGGCTTCCGTGATCCAGCGGATCGCGTGACATCGATCCGCGCATGGACTAAAGTAACTAGTGTTGCTTTAACAAGTCCTGTCAGTTCCGGGGGAAACATGCGAGGAAGGGATCGGGTGGCTCCGCGTTCGAGCCTGCGTCTGACCATTGCCGGCGTGCTCGCGCTGTCGACGGCCGCGGCGCAAGCCGACGATCAGCAGTCGTCCGCGAAAGCTCCGGCGACGGAAGGCGGTACGCAACTGGAGTCGTTCGTCGTGACGGCGCGCCGCATCGAGGAATCGGCCCAGACCGTCCCGGTGGCGCTCACGGCATTCTCGGGCGCACAGCTCGAAGAGCGCCACATCGCGACGCCGCAGGACCTGCAGGGACAGGTGCCGTCGCTGCATGTCAGCCCGTATGGACAGACCCGTGACGTGGCGATGTTCGTGGTTCGCGGCCAGGCCACGACCTACGGAGCCGCGCCGGCGGTCGTACAGTACATGGCCGAAGTGCCGATGGTCTCCGGGGCGATCACCTCGCTGCAGGGCACGCCGGGCCAGTTTCTCGACCTCGAGAACGTCCAGGTGTTGCGCGGTCCGCAGGGCACGCTGTTCGGCCGCAACACGACGGGTGGCGCGATCCTCCTCGAGCCGGCGCGACCCACGAACGACTTTACGGGCCCGGGCGGCCACCCAAACTCCCCCACCCGTGGCCAGGTCAAACTCCTCCACCTGACGGGGCTCTGATGCCGCGGTAATCGCCGCGCTGAGCCGCTGCGAGCGGGACGTTACTTTGCCTCCTCGACCATTGAGGAGGTGGGAGTGAACGTCTTGAAGCCGAACCTGAGGATTACGATCGAGACGCTGCTGTTGCGCGGCGAGAGCCAGCGCGAGATCGAGCGGCGCACGGGGGTGGATCGCAAGACGATCCGCCGCTACGCCGCAAACTCCCCCGGGGTGGCCACCGGCTCGGCGGCTGACGAGGAGCAAACTCCTCCACCCCGGCCACCGGCGTTGAAGACGGCGGTGTCGGCGTGCGAGCCGCACCGCGAGTTCATCGCGGCGCAGGTCGCGCTCGGCCGCAACGCGGTGAGCATCTACCAGGACCTGGTCGAGGCGCACGGCTTCGATCATGCGTACAACTCGGTGAAGCGCTACGTGCGCGGACTGCGCGCGCGCGAGCCCGAACGCTACGACGTGCTCGAACACGGACCGGGCGAGGAAGCGCAGGTCGACTACGGTCAGGGGGCGTTGACGCGCGCGGCGAACGGTCGCTACCGGCGGCCGTACCTGTTCGTGATGACGCTGAAGTACTCGGGCAAGGCGTTCCGCAAGGTTGTCTGGAAGACGAGCGCCGAGGTCTGGGCACGACTGCACGAGGAGGCGTTCCGCGCTCTCGGTGTGGCGAAGTACGTCGTGCTCGACAACCTGCGCGAGGGGGTGATCGAGCCCTCGCTGTACGAACCGCGACTGAACGCGACGTACGCGGCGTTGCTCGCACACTACGGGGCGAGCGCGGATGCGTGCCGCGTCGCCGACCCGAACCGCAAGGGTACGGTCGAGCAGGCCATACGCCACACGCAGGACACCGCGCTCAAGGGGCGGCAGTTCGAGTCACTTGAGGCGCAGAACGCCTGGCTCGCGCACTGGGAAGAGCGCTGGGCGGCGCCGCGCATCCACGGTCGCAAGAAGCGCCAGGTCCTCGCGCTCTACGCCGAGGAACGGCCGTACCTGTTGCCGCTGCCGCTCGAGTCGTTCCGGATGTTCCGCACGGTGGTGCGCACCGTCGACGACGCCGGCTGCGTGGTGGTCGACAACCGCTACTACCCGGCGCTGCCGGCACGGCTCTACAGCGAGGTGACGGTGCGCGTGTACGCCGAGGAGGTCGAGATCCTCGCCGGCGACGGGGCGGTGCTGCGCCGCCATCCGCGATCGGCGCAGCCGGGCTACGCTGCGCTCACCGACCGCGATCGGATCTTCAACCCCTCGCGCGAGACCGGCGCGCTCCTGCGCCGCGTCGCGAAGATCGGCCCGCACGCGGGGCAACTCGGCGAGCGGCTGTTCGCAACTCTCGGCCGGCTCGGCCACAAGGCGCTCTATGGGCTCGCGAACCTGCCGAAACGCCACGCGCGCGAGGACATCGAAGCGGCCTGCGCCACGCTGCTGGAAGTCGACAGCGCCTCCTACCGCACGCTCGTGCGGCTCGTGCAACACAAGACGCTCGCTCGCGAAGCACGCGCCGCCGCTGCCCAGGCGGAAGCGCCCGCGCTCGCCCAGTCCGCCCCCGAGATCCGCGCGATCGACGACTACCAGCGCTTCTTCGACCACCACGCCCACACGGGAGACGACCGATGCCGATGACCCTGACCGAACTGCAGACCGAGTTGCGCCGCCTGCGCCTCTCCGGCATGAGTGCCACGCTCGAAGCCCGCGCGCTGCAGGTCGCCGCCCACGAGGGCGGCTTCCTCGACGCGCTGTCCTGGCTCGTGCAGGATGAACTCGACCGGCGCCGCTCGCGGCTCATGGACCGTCGCTACGCCGCCTCGGGCCTGCCCGAGCGGTTGACCCTCAGCGCGCTCGACTGGTCCTACAACCCGAAGCTGCCCAAGCGCGACGTGCTCGAACTCGGCGCGCTCAAGTTCCTCGATGCACGCGAGGACGTGCTCCTGATCGGCAAGCCCGGCACCGGTAAGAGCCACGTCGCCAAGGCGCTCGCGCTCCTCGCCGTCGAGCGCGGCTACCGCGTGCTGTATCGCGAGGCGCACGTACTGCTCGAGGAACTGCACGCCGCACGCGAGCTCGGCGAACGCGCCAAGCTCGTCGCACAGCTGCGCGCCGCGGAACTGCTCGTCATCGATGACCTGTTCCTGCGCCGCTTGCCGAAAGCCGCCGGCGACGAGCTCGCCGACGTGCTCATGGGCCGCTACGAAAAGGCCTCCACCATCGTCACCTCGAACCGCCCGATCGACGACTGGCCGGCACTGCTCGGCGACGTCGTCGTCGTCGCACCGCTCCTCGACCGCCTCATGCACCACGGACACCTGCTCAAGTTCGATGGCCGCAGCTGGCGGCTCAAGCACGCCGCCGAGCGGGTTGCCAAGCGCGCCCTGAAGGAGTAACCATCCACCCGTCCCGCCGCATCAGGTGGAGGAGTTTGACCTGGCCACGGGTGGGGGAAGTTGAGGTGGCCACCGGGGTATGGGCGGCATCACGGTCAGGACGTTCTGGAATTCGACTCCGCGCTTCTACGACACGAATAACCTGAGTCTGGTGGTGTTCTTTAAGTTTGGCGCGTTCAAGATCCTGTTTCCTGGCGATCTGGAAGAGGATGGTTGGCTGGCTCTCCTCGAGCAGCCCGCATTCCGCGCGGAACTTGCCGACACAACCGTGTTGGTGGCTTCACATCACGGCCGCGAGAACGGCTACTGCGATGCAGTATTCGACTTCTGCCAGCCGCGGGCCATCGTGATGTCTGACAAGGCCATCGTGCATGACACTCAGGAAATGACCCAGACCTACCGCCAGCGCGTAAACGATCACTGGCCCAATGGTGTTCTAGTCGCCACGACTAGCAAGCAACGCCGTGTACTCACAACACGCCGTGACGGGTGGATTCAATTTAATGTCAATGATCGTGGCGATTTCACCATCTATACAGAGTGCTACGGATGAATGACACAAAGGACTACAGCAGCAGGACATTAAAGGGCCGCAATCTCGCGTGGCTGGTCGCAACGCTCGTGCTGGATGTTCTGATCCTCCTGGTGCTGGCTTTTCCGACGGCGATTCAGGAGATGTCGCCAACAGCAATTGCCGCCGTTCGGGCCGGTTTGACCGTTCTCCTGCCCATTCCGGCGCTCATCCTTTCATCGC